>Ga0315541_1000380_pt1 | contig 46977 bp, 50 predicted proteins | sample SalMarSW160190MG_FD_203095 | JGI IMG/M metagenome (GOLD analysis project Ga0315541, IMG submission 203095) | Salt marsh sediment microbial communities from the Plum Island Ecosystem LTER, Massachusetts, United States - Salt Marsh Sediment SW1601-190 ...
ACGAAAACCATTACGTATCTGATGACCACTTGACAATCTCAAATCTAGTTGGTGATATAAACCAAAAATGGATTGTTTCATACGACGATACTCCAGAAACAAGAGAAATGTATCAATGGTGCAGAAATTTACCTTATCGGCTTAGTTATAGCGCGGCTAACCATTATAAAGGAGCCGAGATAATGTTCTTCAGTGACAACCTACTAATCCCCACTGCTGACAATCCTGCCCAGTTACAAAAAGCGCCAGCTTTTTACCACTAGCGCCTATAAAATTCAATTAGTAGCGGGGGCTTGATTCGAATCAGCGACCTTTAGGTTACATTACCTTTTTAGCTTTGCCAGCTTGACAAGGTGATTTGCCTGCAATACTATTCTACTGGATATTGTTCTGACCCAGAGTTATAATTACTAATATGAACGATCAACCGCACCCGAAAGACTACATGATGGCCGTTATCACCGTCTCGGCGGTACTTCTCGCCTTGACTCCAGTATTTCTCGCTATCCAACCTCCCACAATTGCCATTTATGTCGTGCTCGCATTTTCCTTCATCCTTGGCCTAGTTACCATCAGCTTTGCGGTCGATTGGCTTGAAAAACCCACCGCTTGGCGGAAACATTGGGCTAAATGGTGCCTAATCTTTCAGACAATGACCTTCACATTTGGCTCCTTCATTTTGTTAGGCCTACCTCTATTTTCTAATTGATATCACCCCCTGCGAATTCCTGGGACACCATATCAATCAGGCCTACTACAAATCAGGTATTATGTCCCCAGAATACTTGACTTCAGTTTGAGCGTAAGTCAGTGACGGTAAAGGGCACCATCGGATACTCAAAAGAGGAGTATTGACGGCGCCCGCTACTTGGCTTACTATGGATATCATTAAGCGCTTATGAAAGCAACATTTGCAATTTGCTGCATTCTTCTTATAGCCTTGTTGTGGGAGGCTGTGTTGTCAACCTCAGCAACCGAAACAGATGACGGGATCAGGACCTAACCGGCTGAGCGATGGTTTCGGCTTACAGAATACTTTAATCAAGTGATTCAGGCAAGCCGCCAAGTTATCTAAAAAAACGCTTGACAATGTGGGAAGGGAGTCATAAGATATAAGACGAGAATTCCGAGGGGGCCAAAGAGCTACAGTATGGATGAGGTTAACAAGACCGGGGGGGAAGGGTGCTACTATGCTGTAATTCAACGGTCCACAGACGACTGAGCCAATATATATGACGGGCTTAGAGATATCGGTTGCTTCATTAGTTGTGGCTCTTATCGCGATTGGTACTGGGGCATGGTATTTCAGACGCGAGACTACAGCACTACGCGGTACGGAGGAGAGGCTTAGGATACTCTCTGATGAAATGTACACTGTTTTGGAGTTTGCTAAAAATGCTTTCAGCAATGCTAGACTGAAAGAGAGACTGCAGGTTTTGGCGCAGAACTATGCGTGTTTAGGTGAGCAGGGAGGGATTTTGTCAAAACTTGCCGATGAACAGCTTGACATGTGTGTTCAGCTTAGTCTAGGCGCAATAAGAGATGCTGTCGAAATCAGGCCTGTTTACTTGGAACCTTACGCAGTACAGCTTATAAGACTGGCTGTAACAGACGATGTACTCTTCGCTACAAGCTATGTCAAAACATCCGCGTTTTGGCATAGCCCTCGAACCAGAGCGTATATTAGAGAGAACGAGGCAGCGGTAGAGCGGGGAGTCACGGTCGTAAGAGTCTTTCTATTCGATGATGAGAACGCATTGAATCAGAGTGAAAGTGAGATGAACTCCCAATGCGAAAAGGGAATCCGCGTACGAACTGCCCTAACGAGCCAAGTGGAGCCTGAACTCAGGCGTGACCTATTCTACTTGGAAGGTCACGTTGCGGCTGAATATGTATTGACAGCAGACCGAGAGGACCTTCTCGCACTACGAATCCTCACGTCGCCTCCCGAGCTCAGGCTATTTGGAGATATTACAAGGCGCTTAGTTGACGCCAGTCGAGAGCATATGGTTAAGGAGAAGACGCATGAACAAGGTTAGGAAAGGCGGTTTTGAAGAGGACTGGTATCTTAAATCATTTGGGGACGATTTTGCACGGATCTACAACCGTAAGAACGAAACAGCCAAGGAAGAAGTAGCCGCTGTGCTAAGATACGCTCAATTGCCTGAAAAGATTGAAGATGCCCCAGCTATTGCTGTTCTTGACCTCTGTTGTGGCTGGGGCAGGCACGCGCTTGAATTTGCATCTCGCGGCTACGATGTGACTGGTATTGACACTTCCGATGTGTTATTGCAGATCGCACGGGAAAATGCCGAGAAAGCAGGGCTCAAGCTAAGACTCATGAATGCCGATATGAGGAGCTTCTCATTGCCTCATAAGGTTAGACTTGCAGTGAATTTATGGACTTCCTTTGGCTATTTCAGCGATGATGAGGAAAATCAGGTTGTCCTCAAGAATGTTTGGAACGTCTTGGAGCCAGGAGGGATCTTCATTCTAGACCTTGACAACTTACCTTACTTTCTCAACACTACTGGGGCAGAAATCATTACTATCAATTCCCGCGATGGTACGCCGGTTGAGGCACTGAAGCGCGAAGTGTATGAATCAGAGCGTAGTCGTCGAATAGTTTCCTATCGATTCTTGGATCCAAACAAAGCTGCTGGAGAAGAAAGCGTCTATCTTGAATGTCGGCTCTATCAATACGAGGATATAAGGCGCGCAGTTGTAAGAGCAGGGTTTCGGGTTAATCCTGCGGAGAAGTGGGGTGACTTTCGTGGCACACCACTCACAGAGCATTCACCGAGAATGATAATTCGTGCGGACAAGCCTTGAGACTAAGCGTCCGTTAGTATTTCTGCCAATTTTAATTTGCCGTTGCAGCTCAGATAGTAGAGTCAAACCAAGCGCCGTAGCTAGCGCTCATCCCCGATTGCACCATCCTACACCAGTCTAATCTCTTCTCAATGAAACACTCTGCGACTCATAATCTCAAAATCTAGTCATCATCCTACAACTCACTGCCAGGCAATTTTACTTTAGCATTGTTCATCACAAGGCGAAAATGGAGTATACTGGTGAAAAGAGAGCGGGTGCAGAGCGCCGTCATCATCGTCTGTCCACTCATCGGACTCGCCTGTTACCATCAGGCATGGCTCCGCAAATTCCAGGGACGCCATACCAATCAGGCCTACTACAAATCAGGTATTATGTCCCCAGAATACCTAGAGCTTCTGCTTTTCTAAGTAAGCGAGAATATCAGGTAACAATATGGCTTTTTGTTACCTCGCAACAAAGACCTGCACGGTTTCGGCAGTCTTTCCGCATAAGAAAGCGGTGAGCAGCCCTGTAAATCAACCGGCGGTACAGGACTCGGGGATTGTGCTTCAGGGTCGACTTCTCAGTCTTAGAATCTATAGTGGGGCTTCAGTCGAAGCTCTCTCCTCCCCATCTTGAGAGAAACAAGCTAGAGTTAGGCCTACGTCGAGCAGATAAGTAGCTGCTCCCCTATTGAGGACTTGATCGGCCCCACGTATTCTTTCGGATCCTTACTCTTCACAGCCAAGGGTTTTGCGAAAGCCTGGATGAATGCAATAGGTGGCATATTTCGATGTACTTCGTATTTTTTTGAGGTCGTGCTGAAATTGGTATGAGTACATCTCCTCATCTGTGCCCGCATGGATCCCAAGAAAACCGAACCATAGAAGAAGCGAGATGACCTCTTCCAGTCTCTTAACTGTAACATGGACCTCTCCAAGTCGTTGCTTAACTTCTTCCTCTGCAAGGGTCTCCGTACAGCCAATAAATGCATAAGGAACATCAGCGTAATCCGGCGCAACATCCCTTAGTTCAAGAGTTACATCGACCAATAAATCGTCTGAGTACGTCTTTTCCGCCTGCAAAATGTCGTCTTGTGTCACATTGTCATGGCCTCTATTGACTGCGGTGTTAATGCATTCGCGTATGAACCGCAAGATTTCCCGAGGTCTCATAAGTGTCCGATCCAATATGTAGGAAAAGGACTCTTGGCCGTCGACATGGGTCTCGAAGAAGTACGGCCAGATGATATCGAACGGCTTGTCCAAACCAGTGCTATACACGATTCTTCTTAATATGATATCCTTGAAGAGTTCAGGATCATTCCACTCCAACAAGGCAGCAGTCTCTTTCCCCCTATCAGCTGGGTCGAGGATCAAGTGCTGGTAAATGTCATTGCGGATGAAGACGACTGAGTGGAATTCGGTATTCCTAGACTCAAACTGTCTTTGGATTTTGCGTGTCGCCGCGAGCAGACACTTCACTATCAGGATGTCTTCCGGTGTGGCACGGGTAACTGGCCAACCCTTATCTATGTTGTCGAAGAGCATCCAGACATCTTCCTTGTTGCTTATTCTCAGATATTCACTTATCGCTGTAGTGAGTGGCCTTATGTCCTGCTTGTAGACCATCTGAGTAACGTCATTTGTGCCGGAGATACCCATTAGATCCTTCCTACGCTCAGAGATATCGTCAATCAGCTGCAATAGACGCTCAGAGAAATCTGCCTCCTCCAGTCGTGAGTTGCCACTATAAGCTTGGGCGACTGCTTCGTATGCGGCTTTGATGTTGTAGTCACGAAATCTATAGCGTTCTTCTTCAGTGGTTATCTTATGCGCGATCTCCATGAGTAATAGGTAATCCCAAAAAGCCGTCAGTACATGCTGGCGTAATCCCGGGGTTAGCTCATGCAGAATAGTCTCTCGCAACTTCGTGAACTGATGGCCTTCCGGCTTCAGATCCAACACCAAATGGTCATGGCTAGGCTTGTAAGCGTTTCTGATGCCGTAAAAAATGGCAGTCTTGCCACTTCCCTTCCGCCCGACAACAAGCCTAACATTTCCTCTCTTGGCTTCGTTATATTGACCAGTGGGAACGAAATAGGTGCGAAGTGCCCCGATCTCGTTTTCAGCTGCTAGATCACCCAAGTTAATCCTCTCGAGCTGTTTTAGAGGTAGTGCGACGGCGACAAACCTCTTCTCTTGAAGCATTTCGACCACCGATCTGATCAAAGGGATAACGAGATCAGGAATATCTGTGGCTTTTGTATATGTTTTGACAACATCTCTATAATCTATGGGCTGCTCAGTTCTGTTCTCCTGCAACAGCAACGTTTGTTTTCCCACAGCCATCGCCATTCCTGCCAGAAATGCACACCTAGCATTGTGAGCAAGGGCACCAACTCTATTAGGATCAACCAAGTGTGCGATTGCGCCATAAGATGTGCAAATCTCCTTGTAGGCTTCATGCAGAGAGAGACGAGATGTTTCTCGCGGGTCAAAAGTCCGAAAACGAAGGCCCGATTTTTTCAGCACAGACATTAGTCTTACCATTCCCTCACTTTGAATGTGGCTTCTTACTAGGTACAGAGGCTGTTCAGAATTCGGGGCTGGGTAATTATGGAACGGCGAAGTATCGCCAATACGCTTCCCCACAGCTTCCGCCAGAGCTGCCGCATTCGCGTAGTCAATGTAACCGAGGGTGTCGAGCAGCCCCAATTCGTCGAATACCTTGCTGTCACGCACATAACTCTCGTCCCTAATCGGCAGCACGGGTAAACCCAGGCCAATAGCATAGCCGATTTCGAACATGAGGTTGAAATTGAGCGTGGTTACGTCAGCAACGACGAGCTTGGTAAATCGCATAGCCTTGCATATCTCACAAAAGATGATTTGTCCTGGAATGTCAAGCTGTTTCCAGGAATGCCAAACCTGTCTGCCAGTGAGAGAGTTCAGCGTTCTGACAGACTCTTCTACCGTGCTGGCCAAAATCTCGGGTTCACTTGGATACAGAAACAGTCCGTCAGACACAAGGGGGTTGCTAAATGCTTGATCACACTCGCCCCCAGCATATTCACAGAAAGTGGGGGGGGACTGTTATAGGTGACCCACTTGATTTTTGGTTGTCAATGATCTCACCCATCTCTATCAGGAACGCCCTCCCAGCGAACTGAAGTCTATGACTCTCGGGCAGGAATGTCAAGACTTGTCGGATTGCACAACGTGACGTTCTGTTCAATAAGCTAAACCCATCTCAGTTCTAAAGATGAATTAACGCGTTGCCTTTCCTGCGAGATATTGGAGGGCCTTTTCATTCTGCAACGGTAAGTATATAATCGTTTGAAAGAGGAAGAATTCTGAGGGTAACCTATTGTAGCGAATCAGAATAGGAGGTCGCGGCGAAAGGCATGTCATACCAGAAATCGCAAAGCACATTCATAACCAATAATGACACCAAACTGCTTAAAGAAAGAATCTCAAGCATCATTGGTTTCAGCAAGGAACTCAAGTTCTTAGTTGGTTTTTTTTATTACTCTGGAATTAGAGAACTGTACGATGCCATAAGAAGTAATCCCAATCTGAAGCTATATGTTCTTGCCGGGCTTAACGTCGATAAGACTATACACGGTATGCTTGAGTATGGTGAGCCCGGCAATTTGACAGGTAGTAAGCATCAAGACCAATTCCTACAATCTGTTATTAAGTCAATAAATACTGATGAATTTGACATACCTGACTTCTACGAGCAAGCTAAGTTCTTCATTCAAGCCATCATCGATGACAAGCTTATTATCAGGAAAACCAGAGAGCCTAATCACGCCAAACTATACCTTTTCAAAATCAAGGATGATCTGTCCCAACTGAAGAAATCATGTTTCATTACTGGTAGTAGCAATCTCACGCGAGCAGGTTTATCACAGCAGAATGAGTTTAATGTTGAAATCAGTGACTATGGCACGGAAGAAGCCGAGCAGTACTTTGACGGCATTTGGGAAAAGGCGGTCAGAATCACAGAGGATGATGTTTTTAAACGCAGGCTCATACACGTGTTGACTACAAATACCCTACTAGCTGAACCAACCCCATATGAAGCCTTCGCATTGGTACTAAAGACATATATTGACATACAGAAGCCTAAGGACCTTAAAGAATACGTCTTTAAGCTTTTGGAGGAAAAAGGATATCGGAGATATGCTTATCAGGTAGATGCAATAGCACAAGCTCTTAGTATGATCGAACAAAATGGTGGTGTCATCCTCTCCGACGTCGTTGGTTTAGGTAAGAGTATCATTGCCGGCATGGTGGCTAAGTGTCTTGGTAAACGAGGCATAATAATCTGCCCACCCGGTCTTATTGGCGGCATCGATGGCAAGGGTAACCGGACCGGTTGGGAACGATATAAACATGACTTTGAATTGAACTTTTGGGATATACGCTCGCTGGGGCTTGAAAGTCTAAGGACGACCCTAAATCTGGTACAGAAAGAGAAGGATTATGAGGTCATCATCGTTGATGAAGCGCACCGCTTCAGGAATCAAGACACGGAAGCTTACGAAATTTTGAGCAACATCTGTCGGGATAAGATAGTTATTCTACTCACAGCTACACCATTTAATAACACCCCAGCAGATATATTTTCCTTATTGAAGCTCTTCATTGTACCCGGTAAGTCAAATATCACTTTACCTGACAACCTCGCTGACAGATTCAGGCACTATAACCAGATATTCAAGCAACTATCCAACATTAAGAGGAATCATAGCTCACCAGACAGGAAGAAGAGTGAAAGCGCACTGAATGATTATAAGGCCCTATTTGGCTCAGACAAAATTGACCTTAATAAAGTAATCGAGCGATCCAAATATCTTTCTAAGGACATCCGCACTATCATTTCTCAAGTTACTATCCGTAGAAATAGGATCGACCTGAAGACTGATCCGGAATACGCGAAGGAAATCTATGAGCTACCCGAAGTCCAAGACCCATGTGAAGCTTTTTTTGAACTGACTCCCGAACAATCAGAGTTCTACGACAAAGTGATAAGCGAATTCTTTGGAGAAGGTGGCCTGTTCAGCGGAGCTATCTACCGCCCATTTGTTTATGAGGCAGGCAAAACTGCACTGCCTGAGGATAAACTAGGTGAAGAGGAAAATCGCGAAGCCCTTATTCAGAAGAACCTGTATGACTTCATGAGACGGCTTTTAGTTAAGAGGTTTGAGAGCTCATTCGGAGCGTTCAGAGAGAGTATCAGGAATTTCGCGTCAATCACACAAAAGGTCCAGAAATTCATTGAAAATAGCGGCGGTAAGTTCATATTGGACCGCAGAATGATTGACAGAATATACGAATATGATGAAGACGAAATTGAGGAAGAGCTAAGGGAGTTTGAGCTAAGACTCACTTCTGGTAATTATCCGAAACACTACAAAGTCTATAACGTGTATGAATTCGCTGAAAAGGATAAATTCCTGGCTGATATAGAAGCAGATCTAGGGCTATTTAAGCATATCCTTGAAGAACTTGAACGCTTGAAGTTGGTAGATAACGACCCTAAGTTAGCCCGACTATCAGCGGATTTAGCCCAGATAATGAACAAGAAAGATAGATCCACAGAGCCGGCAAGGAAGGTGGTAATTTTCTCGGAGTACATAGACACAGTGAAATATGTGGAATCTTATCTGGATAAACAGTTTGATGGTCAGCTTATTAGCGTTAGAGGTGACTTTACTAAAAACAAGGCCGCGGAAATACTGAGTAACTTTGATACCACTTACAGAGACAAGAGCGATAAATACAAGATACTTATCACTACAGATAAAATGTCAGAAGGCTTTAACCTGAACCGTGCCGGCGCAGTTATAAATATTGACATTCCCTGGAACCCTACCCGTGTTATCCAGCGCGTTGGCAGGACAAACCGCATCAGTGAGAAAGTCTTTGACAACCTCTATATCTACAACTTTTTCCCCACAGTGCAGGGTGCTGAATACGTTAAGAGCCGGCAGATTGCCAGTCAAAAGATGTTCATGATTCATAATACACTGGGGGAAGACGCCAAGATATTCGCGCCGGACGAAGAACCCACTGCTGCTAAACTATTCGCAAAAATTCAGGAAAATCCAGATAACCTTGAGCAGGAGAGTCTCCAGACAAGTATCCGCCGAATATATGCCGAAATTGATGAAGATGTGAAGCAGAAAATCAAGAGCCTGCCATCCAGAATCAAAGTCGCCAAGAAATACGATAAGTATGTGCTCACTGTTTTCATTAAGAAAGGCATGAGTTTATTTATTAGAAATATGTACGAAAACGACAAGGAACCAAATGAGATATTATTTGAAGAGGCACTGCCGCTGATACAGTGCCAGAAAGATGAGCCAGCGCTACCATGGAGCCAGACATTCTGGGATAACTATCTTAGAATCCGAGAACTGAAAGAAAAGACCATCATCCCATCCAGCGAACTAAGCCTGGAAAAGAAGGCCTTTAATAACTTAAAAACCTTACTGAAGGATAAAGCTGGGAATTATGCAGAGTTTAACACGCTGCTTCTAAACCTTATTGAGGACATAGCTGAATATAAGACCCTATCTGACTATACATTGAGACGTGTTGCCAATTTAGAGACAACTGCCAAAGATGAAAACAAGATAGCTAAAGTTAAAGAGGAGCTAACCATTCTCTGGCAGGAATTGGGAGAAGACTACCTGGACAAAGTAAAGCAAAGGATCGGCACGCTGGATAAAGAAGTCATCATCGCTATCGAAAACATCGAGGGATAGAGATGAGTAAACATTTACTAAAAACCGCCATAGAGCAAGGTGTCAGAGATAATCTCAATACCTTCTTTCTAGATGTCAGCAATGATTATTCTGAAATTGAAGACAACCTATCAATTTACGATGATGACCGGTTTGCCAGCTTTCAGACGAACGGTGAAATTGTATTCAATCCCAATGAAAAGCTGGTGGTAGTAACCGCTGAAGTTGCCGAGGACTTAACGGAACGCAGTGGTAAAAAGGCTCAGTATGAAAAAGCAAAGAAAATACTCAAAGACTACATGAAATATGATGCCGGGGTTTTCGTCTTCAGTGACCCCACCGGTAGTTTCCGCTTTAGTCTGGTATATGGCCAGGCTGAAGGTATTAGAAAATCCTGGAGTAATTTTCGACGCTTCACTTACTTTGTCAGCAGAGACCAAACAAACAAGACATTCTTAGACAGAGTTGGTGGCTGTGATTTTTCCAGCCTGGATGTTATTAAGGATGCCTTCTCCGTAGAGAAGGTAAATAAGGAGTTCTACAAAGAAATTGCTAAGTACTATTACCGGCTGACTGGCAAAAACGGATACGAAAGAGAGTTGGTGCTACCTTCGGTTGGGGAAAGTGATGACAAGAAATACGAAGAATACGCAGTCCGGTTGATTGGCCGTATCATATTCTGCTGGTTCTTGAAGCACAAAAAGTCAGCTAGTGGTATTCCGCTCATTCCTGATGAGGCGCTGTCCGTCTCTGCGGTGCAGAATTACACGAATTACTTTCATTCCGTACTGGAGCCATTGTTCTTTGAGGTAATGAATCAACGTGTCAAAGATAGAAAACCAATCAATGTACCACAGTCAGACAGGATTCCCTTCCTTAATGGCGGCCTATTTGAGCCACACCCCAACAATTATTATCAAGGTATGCCAAACTACGCGCTCAAAATTCCTGATAGATGGTTTGAGGATTTCCTCAGCGTATTGGAACGGTACAACTTCACCATTGATGAAAATAGCATCGTTGATGCTGATGTTTCCGTTGACCCGGAAATGCTGGGTAGAATCTTTGAGAACCTGCTGGCTGAGGTTGTCCCGGAGACCGGGGAAACGGCCCGTAAGGCAACCGGTAGCTACTACACCCCACGTGTCATAGTAGACTATATGGTAGAGCAATCCTTAAAGCAGTATTTGCTTACTAAGACCGCACTTCCCGAAGATAAGGTTAATCAATTGCTTTCCTACGAAGATAATCCCGCCGATCTTACCGATGTCGAGAGGAATGCCACAGTAAAGGCCTTGAAGGAAATCAAAGTCATTGATCCTGCTTGCGGTTCCGGCGCTTTCCCGATGGGCATCTTGCATCGTATGTTGTTGGTGCTGGAAAGGGTTGACCCGAAACTGGAGCTCTGGAGAAGACTCTACCTCAGCACCTATCACCCAGTCATGAGAAGGATAATTGAAGACAAGCTGCGCAAGGGGAATGAGCAGTATATCCGGAAGCTGACGGTAATCCAGGATTCAATCTACGGGGTAGATATCCAGCCCATTGCTGTTGAGATTGCCAAGCTGAGGTGTTTCCTTTCCCTGGTGGTGGATGAGACCGTGCTGGATAATGAGGAAAACCGGGGTATTGAGCCATTACCCAACCTGGAGTTCAAGTTTGTTGCAGCCAATACGCTAATCGGCTTACCGTCTGTGGCGAAACAGAGTGCTTTCGGCGTTACCAAAACCGTAAAAAGACTCAAGGAACTCAGAGAAGATTACTTGCGCAGTTTTGGAGACGAAAAGCTACGGATTGAAAAGGAATTCCGCGCCACTCAGCAAGAGCTATCCCAAGAAAGTGTGAAATGGGCGCTAACAGATGCCCAGGCGAAACAACTTACAGATTGGTACCCTTTCTCTTATAAACCATGCAGCTGGTTTGACCCGGCATGGATGTTTGGCGTCGAAAATGGCTTCGATGTTGTCATTGCTAACCCGCCTTATATCGATTCCGAACTCATGGTCAATCTGGGACAAAAGGACCTTCGTGAAACAATTCAAAGAACCTACACAATGACAAGAGGAAATTGGGATATCTACATAGCCTTTTTTGAGCGTGGTTTCCAAGTATTGAATAGGAATGGTGCTTTAACATTCATCACTCCAGACAAATGGATTTCAAAGCCGTTTGGAGATGCACTGAGGAAAGCGACAATCGATAACATTTTTTGTATCCTCAGGTCTGGGCGAGGCGTATTTGAGAGCTCCAACGTTGATTCTATAATATCGTTCTTCTCGAGCATCAAACACAATCAACTCAAAATTATTGATTCTGGGCACGACAGATTCGTTTTCAAGAGACAGATAGACAAGTCTTCGTTAAAACCACCCTTTGCTTTCGACTACTTATTTTCAGACCACCTCCCAATTCTACTCAAGATTGACAATATGCCGAAGAAATTGTCGGACTTGGCTGGCTGTGAGAATGCTTGCGCTACATCCGATGCCTACAAATTAGAACCGCTTATTAAGGACTTGTCAGCGGCTTTTGACCGAAACGGTCAATTAAAAATAGTTAATACTGGAACTATTGGTAAATACTACCCGAGGTGGGGTAATCACGAAATGACTTATTTAGGACATAAGTATCTTTGTCCTATTGTGGATAGGGGGAAGTTTCTCAGTTTATTTAAGAACTCTTATGGGCAAAAATCAATTCAACCTAAAATCATAATCAAGGGCTTAAATTTGCTGGATGCTTGCTTAGATTCGGATGGTAGCATAATTCCAGGAAAGTCTACTTTGATTGTTGCTGGGACTGACATTAGGAAGCTGAAGTTCATATTAAGCATCATAAATAGTCGACTGGCATTCTTTTATCTACGAGAGCGATATCCAGCGTCAAGCTATAATCTGGGAACAAATTTCACGAAGGAAATGATAAACGATTTACCATTGCCTTTGATAAGTGAAGACCAGCAGAAACGTTTAATCAGTCTGGTAGATGAAATTCTTGCTATCATGGTATCTGCTGACTATTCTGCAAGTAAGCAAAAACGATTGAAGTACGAAGAATACCAACGCGATATTGACCAGATGGTCTACGACCTCTATGGGCTAACGCTGGGGGAGATTGGGGTGGTGGAGAGCTCCTTCCCTCAAAAGCAGTAGAAACGGCAGAGTCCGAAGTGGAACTCATTTTGCATAAATACTACTCTATGTGATGAGACCTCGGTTAATCGTTGCACAATCCTGACTTCAGTTTGAGCGTAAGTCAGTGACGGTAAAGGGCACCATCGAATACTAGAATGAGGGGTATTGACTGCACCCGTTACTTGGCTTACTATGGATATTACTAAGCGCTAATGAAAGCAACGTTTCTGATTTGCTGTATTCTTGCTCTTGTTTTGGTCGGCTTATCGTGCGCACCAGAGGCTACACTGGAGATTTCTGTAACTGAACTAGATAACGGGGTCATGATTGAGAATGTAGGTAACGTTGCTTGCCTTGTTTTTGTCAGTTCACCCGAGGGTGAGCAGCAGTTTGAACTAGCTGTCGGCGAAAATGTAAAGGTTACGGACATATCACAGCCCATTGAGGTTTCAGCGGTTACCTTGAGAAACAAATAGTTGTCTATAATATAATCCTCACAAGCGCCACCTCCCTTCTTAGAAGTTTTGATACAACTCGCATCATAGCTATATGCTCACTGCACAAGATAGCGCAGAGTTCAATAGACATCCGGCGTTGTAGTCGAATAGCTTTTCAGTACCATCGGGTTTTCTATGCTATAATGATAGATGCTTGGAGTTTGCCAGCAGTTTCAGGCAATTTAGCTCGCCGCCCGGGCCTGGCGAACAGGTGTCGCTGAGGCGACGGGATTTCGGCCCTGCTATATAGGGTTGCCTTCCATGCCAAAGCCTGGAAACGAAAGGTCGGCGGCATCAAAGGCGAGGCGAGGCAAGGCATGGGCTGGCACAAAGGCTCCGTTTTCACAGCGGAGCTTTTGTTTTGGGCGCAGCCGTTCAGAGAATATGGGCCTATTTCCTGCAATAGGCGAAATGAGGCTCTCCTCCGATGTCAAGTTCATTGGGAGACCAAAACCTACCACCTGAGCTTTGAAGCTGGTATGATAATATTGTATAAAATCAGATTGACACCAAAGGGCGGATTGTTGGATGCCTTCAGACTGGAGACTATTCTTCCTTTGACTGACTGGGGCATATGTACCTTATACAGTCACTAGAGGAATATGGTAAAATTTCAAAAAATGTGAGCAGCTTGGACAAGTTCAAGTTTGCCCAGTGTTATCAGGTGACTGCCGTGAATGAGGTGAAAAATACATGACTGCAAACCAAATTAAAAGTGAGTTTATTACATTAATACGCCAAACCGGGGAAAGAAGAGGCTTTCGTTGCCAATTATGGTTTCAAGGAACTAGACGAATGAGTAACAACATACTGGATCTTTCAGGTTCAATCGATTGTTTGGTTTATATCAAGGTGCGTTCTGAAAGACCGTATAGATGGGGCATTACAGCCAATAGACTGAAGGAATTAAAACAATCGGGTAAGGAGTGGGTAACTGTCTTGTTATATGAAACTCCTAAAACTGGTTATCTCCTCACATCTGACGATGTAAATCGCTATCTGCCTATTTGGCCTCTTGGTAGTGATGGCGATTATAAAGTAGGTCCCGGCAGTTACCTTCAGTTTAACAGGCCATTTGATTCGTTTAACGAACTTCTTAGCTCGTTACCCAAAAACATGTAACATTTGTCCATTTCGTTCACCTTCACTATCTCATGGGCAGCCATTACGTAGCTAGCTAAAATGCTTTTCCCTGAATGGAAGCCTGGGAGAGGGAATGTGACTTACCAATAAACAAAACGGTAAGTGCGAGATAGGTAGTTAGCTATGTTCTTTCTAGGCGCAAACACGGACTGAGGCCTCTACAATGCATTTTTCCAGTTGCGGAGCTGATTGTCACCGTCAGGCGGTGGCAAGGAATGTGTAATGAAGGCTCCCGGCCACAACTCCTTTGCTGCGCCCACATTTGGCTTTACGTCCACCAACAAAACCGAGCGCAGATTCTTCCCTTTTGACCGCAAAAGGTCCAATACAAGCTGATCATATCAATTGAACGCAAAACCAAAAACCAGCAGTTTGCGAGACTGCGCTAGGATCTGTGCAGCCAAACTCCATGTGTATCTTAGCGCCTCGGGAATATGTTTTTCTAAGACTGGGGCAACTATCAATGCGTTGCCTGTGATGCCTCGACGGCCATCGGTATAACACCCTTTTTCATCCCACGAAATACTGCCGTGTATTTTTGAAAGCTTTGTTTTTCCTGTTAACTTAACTGGATTTAGCCAAGTTGAAACGGGGTATGGGCCTCTGCCGCTCAGCTTTTGACCAATGGTCCCATAATTAAAACCTTTTGTTCCCAGAGCATATTCCACAAGCATATCGTAATTCGGGGTAACTATTCCTGCGATCGATGGTCCCACAAATCCCTGGAGAAAGGCACTAGCTCGTAATAGGCCTTCTACACGAAATTTGCGATATTCATCTATACTTAAGACATGCCTTCTCCAACGCTGAGAGTGAAATTCCTCCCAAATGAATGGCTCTGCAAGCCTTCTTGTCACATACCAAAGAATAGAACTACGCTGTTCCTCAGCTAATTCATTGGCATAAGCAATGAACTGTTCATTATTGCCACTAGGGTGCTCCTTATCCCAGCGTAGCTTAACCAACTTGGCAGCTTCAATGCGCCTCTCGTCGGCTTGGTTGAAGGTCCTTACATTGAAGTCGAAAAGTTCATTCACCAGGGGCAAGTTGACTGCCCACTTCGAGAAACCAGCACCAAGGAACAAGCAATACACTCTAAGTACAATTATATCGCTATTAACTTCAACACAGGAAAGGAATATATCCGTTAGCTAGCTAATCCCTGATAATCAACGATGTTGAAATGCAGCGCTTATCTAACAAAAAGCCAGATAGTCATCAATTACTTTGCCATTACCTTAAACGCCGTCAGTGTATAATATACATAAAAACAATAAAGGATGGAGCGGGTAACAATGGACGAAAAGACAAAACGAGAGCTTTTTCAACAAGCGCAAGCTACCAATTCGATAAAACAGGAGTTCGAACAGACTTTGTCAGAGCGGGTAGGACGTTATTTACAAGTAAAACCTCATGAAATTATCCCCAACGCACCTTTTGCTGTACCATCGGCAGAGTGTAGTTTATTGTTTCGGGATGGTCATTTCTACGCTTGTATAGCACTTGTTCAAGCCGTAGCAGAAGCTATAGTAAGGTATGCCTGCGATATAGACTTCGGTAGGCATGATAAAGTCTTTGAGAAAAATGTAGAAAAGCTTCATACAAGGAGATTCATTGATGATGAACTACAAAAAGTTCTGCTCAAAATATGGAAGAAAAGAGATGACTATCATCATCTGAATTCTAACGTGAAATCTGATAGAGATACCTTGGAAAAACTAGCCAAGGAGAAAGCTCGTCTTCTGGTTGAGATCGAAAGTGAAATATTCAAATTTAGCTTTGGCGATGATGGCAGTATCATCCCAAAGTACCCCAAATATTGGAAGATCAGAGGTAATCAAGTAGAGATATTTCTTAGGCTAGAGCCATGACTATAAACCATTAAGATGGTTACACTGCTCCCCTACTAGTCAAATACCCATAATGTTAAGCACTATACATCCCATCGTTTTGTTATGCAGATAGAGCGACATAGTGAGGTAACAATTCTGACTTTTGTGCAATCCCTCCGCAATCATGAAACTCAAGTAGTACTGTTTGACCCGCCCTTTTCTCTGGCGGCTCCCGACAGACCCTTGTCTGTTTCTCAAAGCAATAAGTGCAACCTTTTTAGAAATCGCGGGTTATACTATAGGGGTATTGCGTCATTAATTAGGCAGCAAGAAATGGATTTAGAGCGGGAAAAAGAATTAGTCGAAAGAGCTAAGAGCAATACCGAGGCTTTCGCTGAGCTCTATGACCATTATTACCCCCAGCTTTTTGGCTATGTTCTAAGAAGGACAGCCAGCATTGAAATCGCCCAGGATGTAACTGCAGAAGTAGTTTTCAAGGCTCTAAAGAACCTGCGACAATTCCACTGGCGGGGTGTTCCTTTCTCCTCGTGGCTTTACCGCATCGCTACCCATGAGATTGCCAACTACTTCAGCAAAAATAAACCGGGGCAATTTTCTCTGGAAGAAGTCTCCGACTCGATCAGCATCGGCGATTCATCGGCTGAGTCCGAGCTCCTTGAGGCTGAGGCGGATTTGAGAAGGCATGAGGAATACCTTGCTTTACACGCAAACATATCTAAGCTCCCGATTAAATACCAGGAAGTTATTACGATTAGGTTCTTTGAAAATAAACAAGTCAAAGAAATTGCAGAAATCCTAGGAAAGCGAGAGGGGACGGTGAAATCTTTACTGCACCGGGCCTTAAAAAAACTAGGAAATTTGATGGAATAAAGTGCAACCTTTTTGGCGAAAGCGGGGTTATAGTAATTAGAGGGGAGTTATGAAGGAAGAAGAGTTAATCAAAAAGCTAGAAAAGGTCGAGCTTCCCCTGATTGAGCTTGAAAGCCATCGACGGCGGCTGAGGGTAGCGGTGCTAAATGCTGACCAGCTTCTTAACGAGCAACCAAGGGTTACTACTTTGGCTCTGGCTAAATCCAAGGTAAGCAGAGGCATGGACACGATAAGGAGAGGTTTGGTTTCGCGACAGCCGGTGTGGAAGACTTCCCTGGTCTGTATATTAACGGTAGCGCTAATTACTGGGCTAGCAATAGCATTACCATTACTTATCGGGCAATCGCCTGAAGCACTAGCTGCATCCATTGTCCGTAATAGCCCTGAGGTTTGGGCTGCTCTTGTGGTGAAGCCCATAGAGGCGGGGCAAGTAGATGTGCACTCAGTAGCGGTGGCGCTAGTAAGGGTGGAATTAATAGAGGAAGACGGGGACAATGCAAGGGTTCTAGTTAGGGGAGAATGGGGAAGGTATGCCGTAGCTGATGTGAACTTGGGAGCCAAGGAAGTGACCCGTGTTTATAAATTCCCCGAATTTAGCGATGAGGAGAAGGCTAGAGCCATAGAAATAGCCGAGGTAGACCCCAAGGTTCAGGAGCTTCTTGATAAAGGAGGCACGATTTATAAGGTAATTCCACTCGCTATAGGTGATGCCGACGGTGCGATAAGTTTCAAGCTAGACGACGAAGAGGGGGAAATAACGGTAGAGAATGGCAGAATATTACCCGCGGCAGTGATAGTGGAGGATAATCAAACGTGGCTGGTTTTCGTTGACATTGATGAAGGCGAGGTTGTTAGGATATTGGACCCCGAATTGGCGGCAGGAGTTGTTGCATCCATAGAGACGGGACTGAAGGGAATGGAAGCCGAAATCCTTCTGAACTGAGTCTACTATATAGACAAAGGAGGTGAGCTGGTAATATTAAGAATGAACTGGACGCAAGAAGTCTTAAAGAAAAAACAAGGAGGTGAAAATCATGTAAAGATGGAAATGTAGGTGATAGGTTGCTAAATATGAAAGAAAGGAGGATTACGATGTCAAAGAAACTTATATGTCTGTTAGTAGTAGGGTTAGCCTTAGTGTTGACTCCATTCTTGGTGTTGGCAGAACAACCAGATATGGAAGGTCCAGATCCCCAAGTGCCTGAGTATATTTGCCTTGAAGACCTGCCAATAGCTCCAGATCCCCAAAGGCCTCATCAGTCTATTTACCTTGAGCTCCCGCCAATGGAAGCTCCAGAGCGCCCAATGCATGAGTATATTTACCAGACAGGGACACCAGATCTCAAGCGTGTGAAGAGCTTCTATGAGAGTCAGGAGGAGGTTCTTGGGCAGCGTGTTGTGGAGTTGTTAGACTATGCAGATCCTTCTGGAGGACCTATTATTGTTGCACTTGGCTACGCGGCAGATGGTTATTATTCTGTTTTATTAGATACAGATAGGTGGAATGGTAATTGGGATGTCATTGATAGAACAGTAGAACAACTGCAGGAGCTTGGAGGAGAAGATTTCCCAATCGCCTTCTGGGTCGGAACCGTTTCCTGTGCTGTTGAGACTCTTGATGCCGAGGAAGTTGAGACTGAGGTGGGTCTGGAAAGTGAAATAGTAGAGACAGAATCCATTTTTAACGTCATCGAGCGAAACCCACGCCACCCTCAAGGAGAAGTGGAGAAAATCGACAGAGATGGAATAATGCGACCCTTTTCGACCTTTTGCATTATATTAATATAGGGGTGATAGGAGTAGATGAAATGCCAGACGGGCGGTGACGGGTTGTGCCTATCTCGGGCACAGGAAGATAGCTTGATAGCCCGCAGAGTTTGACGGGACGTAAAATAACATGAATGACAAAAACAAAGTGGGACGTATGAAGAGGCGTTTGCTCATCGCAATTCTGGTGCCGGCTGTGCTGATTCTGGTGGCGATCGGCATAGTTCCCCTGGGCACCGTAGTCCTCTCCCTGGATAAAGATACATATTACCCCGATGACACTGTCAACATTACCGTGAGGAGTCTCCGTATCGGAACAGCCGAGTTTGGGCGTGGTTTTCGGGTGCAGCGGTGTGAAGACGGCGGTTGGATTGAAGTTCCGCTAGACCGCTGGTGGCCTATGGACATTATAGGTTTGCGCGCGGGAGAAGTGTTCGCCCAATGTTTAATTCCGGCTAAGGATTTCGTTGAACCCCCCGAGCCAGGAAAATACCGCGTGGTTAAGGAAATTCGGGCTGGCCTAATTCGGCTTGAGACATCGACCCTTATCGCAGAATTTTACGTAGAAGCGACGACCTCTGACCAGCAAGCGGCGCAAGAATAAGCACATCCTCCGCGGAAGCGGCGCAATGGGAGATATCCTAGGTAGAGGCAGGTGCTTGAAAAGGCCGGTTACGAGCTGTTCAAATGTCCTAAGGCGTGCTCCAAGTCCATAGGCAAGGGCCAGATAAATTCCTGCTATTGCCTGGGATGTTACCCAACAAGGACTTGTTAAGTGTGATTCGTAAAATAAAAGGGCTGGACATCCTGATACGGGGACTATCCAGCCCTTCTGAGTTCTGTTAGGCTCTGTAAGGAGCAAGTCTACTTGCCAATTCTGAACATCTTGGTTCCACACACAGGACACACGCCCTGAGTTGCCGGCTTGCCATTTTTCATGGTTATCCTTTTAGCGTCCTTCATTTCCCTTTTGGCACGGCACTTCATACAGTATGCTTGCATTTGACCCTCCTCTTTTTGGAACAGATAGTAGGCTATTTACTGCCACGGTGTCAATAGCCATTACAGCTAAGATACCGTACCTGAACATTTGACATGAATGTGGCTTCAGAGGCAAAAAACAGGGTCGAGGTTGACTCCTCGACCCTGTTTGATTTGAGGAATGTTAGAATCCGAATAAGGCTGGACGCTCCATACTCCTCCTCGTTGCCTCTTCCTCTCGCTTCTTCTGCCTCTCAACCCTGTCCCTCTCCTGCTTTGCCTGAGTCCGCCTCTCGTAAATCCAGTCTTTCAGCCGACGTAACTCTGCCATCTGGTAGTCGCTCAGTGACTCGACCTGAATATCCTCGGGAAACTGGACGCCGCTTTCTTCGGTGCGATGGCGATTATAGACCTGGTTGGCGACGTACAGGTAAATTTGTGTCCAGTCATGGTCTACTGGCTGGGTGAGGCAAGCGGTATGGAGATAGGCGCAAGCCTCGGCATCTGTCCCCGTCAGTTCCTCTCCCTTGAGTGTCTTCATGTTCATCACTAACCTCTCCAGGGTGATGGCATTTTTTAGCCATTCGGGAAGAGTATCACCCCAACCCCCAGAAAAGACAATAATGGGGTCTGTTAGAGCACCAACGAGGTCGGAGACGCCCTTCTCAATTTTAACTTCGCTTGTCAGATTATCACCTCCTTTTTGGGCAATAGTAGCCCTATCGGATGGGGGTACAGCCCCTCTAGTCGTTAAACCTTTTTATGTGCAGGCTGTCGCAGCCTGGCGGGTGGTAGGGGTCAATCGGATACTCCCCAAAGCCATTCCAGAAGTCCAGCAGCCACAGGGTATAGCCGAAGTAATCCTGACGCCGTAGGCCATAGACTCTGTCAGTGAAGATACGCACCGAACATCCCCGAGTGCCCCTTAGCACAATGACGCTCGGCACTTCCTTGTCGCCAAACACAGGACTCTCTACCGTCATGCGGCCTAGTTTCAGCCCCTCTATCCAGTAGTAAGAACCGTGTCCGCCATAAGCCCCGACATGGATATCCTTTCCCTCCAGCTCGGTGAGGACCTCCATAAACTCTTTCAAGGCTTCGCGTCTCTTCTTGGCCAGGTTAATATGCCGTTCTCGAGTGCCTAGCCTGACTGCTGTGCTCGGCTCTGGTTGTGTGACCTCTACCCCAGCTTTTTCAAAGATGCTAAGCTGGGTGGACACTTGTTCACCTCCTTTCTTTTAGATTTTGGGCAATAGTTCCCCTATTCGGCCCGGGGTTTTTCTAAGTTCGCTCGTCTTTTCTCATCTTGTGCCACCATGTTTCCAAGCTCAAAATATCGGTGAGGATATGAATTTCACCGCAGTCCACAGTTACAGTAGGAAAACCACTGCAGTGCTCTTTGATTGAGACGGTAGTTCCTGATTTATAGAGCTTATTAATCTCCTCGTAGGTTTGCTCTTTGATTTGGAGCGGTTCTAACCTAATATCCTTTCGCTTGACTCTAGCCATTTGTGCTCCTTTCTTGCAGATTCCAGGCATAGTAGCCCTATCCAGAGGGCAACCTTAGACCAGGCTCTGCTGTTTGCCGTATTCTGCTGACTTCTTTTCTTTCTCTAGCGTATCTTTTGGCACAGAGTCTCGGATTGACTGTAGCCTGGCCTTGAGCCGACCGACTGGCTCAGAGTGGCTGCCACCAATAGCCCTCTCTATCTCACCCAATAACCCATTGATGCGCTGCTCAACATACTGAGGGAGTTGAGGGATTTCCAGCGTTGCTTTGGCGACTTCCCTGGCACATTCCAGAGGCTCGACAGCCGCATTGATATGCTTTTCCAGCATATCGGCTGCCTCAATCACTAGTAGGGCACTCCACTTTATAGGCATAGATATCACCTCCTTTCTGGGCAAAAGTATCCCTATCCCGACTACCCAGGTCGGGCTGCATTTAGCTTCTTGTCTGTCATGTGCTTCTTGGTAGCGCTGCCAGCTTACGATTAACTCTATAGCCAGCTTCAACTAAGGCTAATTTGTCCATTACCTTTGAGTAAGGCTTGTGGAGATAACTGTTTATCGTCTCGTAGCACTCGTTGCAGACCTGAATACCTTGCCGTGTGTAAACACGCAGGTTTATCAGAGCAGGGGCGTCTTGGTGACAAAAGTCGCACTTCACATTTTCTCCTTTCTTGCCCTAGCCACGCACAAAAAAGGGGTATTCCACGCCACACAGGGCAGGAATACCCCTACAAAAAAGCACAAAAAGGCGGCTACCCCGCCGCCTTCCTGTGCGTGGTTGTTTTTGTGTTCAAGCGTTCTATGCTACGGCTACTGGTTCTCTTTTACGGCTGCGGCTGCGCTTTGGCTTCGCTTCCGCTTTGCCAGGCTCGGTTGGCTCGGCTTCTGGCTCGGCTTGGGCTGTGGCTTCCTTCTGCTCTGCCTCTGCCTTGCTGGTCATCATCGGCATTACTACCACTTGATAACCATCGGCAGTATAGAGCATTGGTGAGTAGGAATTGGTGAGCTTGAAGTCCACCATAGCACCGCAAGCCTTTAGCACATCGGCAAGATAACCGCCATCTATCCTGACAGAACCTTCGCCATCGGTGTCGGCTGTGATTATGGCTTCGCCCTTCTCATCGGGATTGGCGATAATTATCTTGCCTTCGCCAATGGTCAAGTCCAGCGGATTTTCTTTAGGCTTATCTGAAAGGGCTTTGAGTGCTCCCACCGCCTTGATAACCTCTTGGCTGTCAAGGTGTGCGAAGGTGTTGAACTCCGTTGGTATAACCTTCTCATAGTCGGGAAATTGCCCCTCAGCGCCACGCCACTTATAGCGTATTGCCTCAGTGTCAATGACAAGGCTCATACCATCGAGAGTATCACCGCTTGCCTCAAAGCCTAGCCGAACCCGCTTTGCCTTGCGAAGTGCGCCAACGATGCCTTTCAACTCATCACGATTGATTAGGACTTGCCCCTCGATGTCCTCGTCAAAGTCCATAGTAACCTCTGCTAGCCTAAAACCATCAGCACCAACTAGCTTCAATTTACCTTCCCCAGCCACAAACTTGACGCATTGGAGAACTGGTCTTTTGTCGTCTGTAGCAGTGAAGGGAAGCACTCTATTGAGCGCTTCTGCTAACTCTATGCTTCCAATGTTAGGCTTGACAGTGTTATTAGGGCTTATCCTAACCTCAGCGAAGGACATTGGCGTCTTATCGCCCACCCAAGCTGTGTCCTCAAGGTAACTGGTATTAGCACCGCAAACTACCTTCAGCCTTTTATCAGAAGCCCGCTCCCCGCTGGCACTTCCGTTAGTGGAAGGCACTATCTTAACGATATTGCTTCCGCTAAGAGCCTTGATGTATCCTGCGAAGCCTTTACGCCCAATGGTGAAGTCCAGCAGTAACAGCCTTTCAGCCATCACCCTGGACAGGGCGTTTACCAGTGTAGCCTTGTGAGATACAAAGCCATCGCCTGAACGCTTGCCCACGATATTCAGTTGTTCTATTAGAACACCCCCTTTCGGCTATTGTCCGATGACGGGCAAGTCCATCGGTAGCCAGTAGTAAGCCCTCGCATAGCTGAACCTCGCTAGCCTATGCGGTTGCCTCTACTATATATAAGTCCGAAATTGGCTAAAATGTCAGCCCCCCCTGATAAAGTTAGCTGGTATCGCTTACGTAGTTTAGTGAGATATTGCCTTTCAGCGTGTGTCAATGTATCGCCTTTGCTCCGCTTCCTAGCAATTGTCTTTAGTCTTATTGGTGCTCCGATTAGGAAAGTCTTGGCGTCTAGCCACTCTTCCAAGTCAAGCGCCTTGTCATCGGCTATCAACTCGGCAAGCTCGGTGATATTGCCTTCGCTGTCCACGATAGGCTGGTTTATACTTTCCAGAGTGATAGCCCTATGGCAATCGCAGTAAGTCCAATCAGAGTAAGCCCAATTTGCTCTACACTTTGCCCGCTGTGCTTTGCTACAATGCTGGCAATCTAGCCCATTAGTATAGGAATAGTGCCTATACCAGTAATGGTCTTTAATGTGCTCAGCAATCCGATACATTGCAGCTTCGCTGAGCGTCTTATGCTCCGCTACTCTAGCAAGTCCTTCAATGATGTCGTGTAGAAGGTCTTGCCTGTCGTCTATTAACGCCTTGTGAGCAAACCGCAAAGCTACTTTGTAATAGGTTAAATATGGCTCTGGTAGCTGGTCATAGCCATTGTTGCCATTGTCAACTTGTTTTCGTCTTCGGCTTCGGCTAGACTTTAGCTGGCGAGGCTTTGTCAACGTGGTGAGGCAACTTGCCTCACGTGAGCACCACTGGCAAATGCCTTGCCTTTCTTCTAATGTCCAAACTTTGTGGCAATTGCTACAATATCCTGTCATCGCTTGCCCCCTTCTTGCTTATTTGCCCGAAAGTGAGCAAGCGCTCAGGCTTGGCTTATCCGATATTCAATTGTTAATGTGCGATTATCCAGTATCCATCATCACACAAAAGGACATTTTGTGCATTAAAAGAATGAACCTATATTTTCATGAGTTTCTTTGAACTCGTGTTTTTCAACTAAGAGGCTGGATGGTCTTCGTAAATTGGCAGCTAATAGGTCACAGCTAGCCTAGCTACCGCCGTAGAGGGCGGAGAGTGGGTTTGACCAGGCAGCATCGCCAGCCAGACGTCCTGCCAGCGTTAAGCGGAAATATCTTCGTGGCGGCCCTGCAGGGTAGTTATCCTGAAAAGCTGAGGACTCTTCCTTACCTGTGGCTTCTACCCAGCCTAGCCTCTGAAGATTTGAAAAGTAGACAACAAATGAGTGATAGCGACAACTGTTGACCTTGTAGGGAGTATGGGACAGGTATCTTTGCGTGAGCTTCTCTATCCTGTCAGGGGAGATAAGGCGCTTTTCACGTTTCGCCTGCCGTTCTTCCTGTTTGGTAGCTCTATCTACTGCAATCGCTTTAAGAAGAGCTCTCTTATAGTGATAGAAGATGTCTGCCTGAGGAGCGCCAATCTCTGGATCTATCTCAGGCGAGCCCTCTGGCCCATTCCCGAGTAGAAATTCCCTGATAAACCAGCCACAGCCAAAAGGTCTGAGGAAGCCACCTCTAGCTGGCCTCAAAGGCAACGAATCTAATGACTTTCCTCTTCCCATAGCTTTCCATACCAATCTCGGTGCTCAGCTCCCCCTACTTTCCGATATCTGGCAGTGGTGTTGAAGCTCGTATGCCCCAGATGCTCTTGAAGAAGCCTGAGCCCATCTCCTGAATCATTGGTCTTTACGGCGTGCACAGCAAAGGCATCCCTTAACCTGTGAGGGCTTATACCTCTCATCCTCCCTGTTTCTGGATTGAAGAGGCGGGGCAGTCCTGCCCTTTCGGCACAATCCCTCACCACCTGCCAGCCTCGGTGTCGGTTAATGCCAAAGATAAAGCGCTGGCCGTTTCTTAACACCACCCACCTCGCTTGATGTAATCCCTCAACATTTGCAAAGTACTCGGGTCAATGGGCAGGACTCTCATCCGCTGCTGGGGGCGGTCTTCAGAGAGAGTGCTGCCTACCTCATCACCACAAGCAGGACAAAACCTATGCCTTTGCCCCAGTCTCGCCCCACAATTCCGGCAAGATAACCTGATATGACTCTTGAGGTGAAGGATTGTTATTGTGTGGTGTTCAAAATCTATGTCTTCTACCTTGATGGCCAGCGCTTCCGAAATTCGACATCCAATGTGAAAAAGGAGTCTGATAAGCAGCCGGTCCCTGAGGCATGTAGCTGCTTCCTCCAACAGCCTGACTTCTTCTGGCTCAAGATAGGTCTTCACAAATCAACATCCTATAAGGAAAGCCATGACTTTCCTTATGATTTGCCCTCTACTTTGAGTATCCATGAGTGTTTCTTCACATCACTTAAGTCGCCCAGTGGCAAAATAGTGTTAGAAATCATTCACAAACCATATTTCGCACGGATCCTGTATCCATGGGATTTAACAATCCTCCGGACAGTGCTCCAATCCACCCAGATACCCTGTTTCCTCAACTCACGAGCAACCGCTCGATAGCCGAAACCTTCATCATAGAGACGCAACACCTCTGGTATCATACCTTCAGGTATAGCCCTAGGCCTACCCGGCTTCTTCCCTGTTCTGTCTATAGTCATTCTTCTTTCTCTCCGTTTCAGCTTTCAGCAGGATGGCCACTACGCGCGAAAGACTTTCCTTAGCATTGGGCACAGTAATATACTGGACCTTAATCACCCAAGGAACTGATCTATCTTGCTTCTGGCGGCCCAAACAAAAACCTCCAGATGTTGCCATCTGGAGGCTATCATTTCATGTCACGCCATGATCTCGTCAATTGCGTGACATTACAATTTTATGATTTTTATTCGCCAGTCATTTGGGGGCGTCGGCATTCGCCATCCACGGCGCCGAAACCAAGCATGAACTTGCCGATATATTTTGTTCGCCACCTCATAGTGTATCTCTCTAAATCTTGCACTGTCTTTATTCGCTAAACTCAGTTTCTGACGCAGATATTCGTTCTGCTCATTTCCCCAGGCCCATCGCAAAAGCACCTCAATATGTATCTGCTCTTCGTGACATTCACGAGTGAGTTCAGCAATCTTACGTAACCGTTCAGCTGCTGAACTAGTAGTGTGGAATTTCCCCATGTAAATTAGCTTATAAATGGGATGTGTTAAAGTCTGCTTAATTTCCGCCTGTACAGCCTCTCGTTGCTCTGCCAATTCTTTATCAGGGTCATATTCGTCCCCAAAAGCTTTGGCAAGTGCTTTCCTTTGCTTTATAGTTCGCTCGTCTAATGGTTCAGGCATGAGGCCATCTCTGTATTTTGGGGAAAGTAACTCCGGCTCAAAGGAAGGATATTTTAGCTTCTGTGATGACTTGAACGGTCCGTATTCTTCAGGAGGACAAGCCCCTGGGTGTGCCTGTGGCAGTTTATCCTTGCTTATCCCTGCGACCAGGGTTTGCATAGGCATCACCTGCTTAAGCAGGTGATCTACTATGCCAGGCACCCGATGCTGAATAAAGGGCAAGAGCTTTCGCACATCCCCACCAACATAGGCAAAAAGCCACCATGCGAAGCTGTCACCTCCTCCGATTCCCAGCCACCCCGTAACCCGCTGAGCATGATCATAAACTACCCAGTATCGCGGCACTCGCCCCCCATGAAGGCGGGCAATGTCTTGCTCACTCATATGAGCTAGCGGAGCTACAGGCATAGGCCAGGCAAACCACCCTCCATGGGGTACTTGGATTCTTTCATTTGCCCATTTTGCGAATTGAGCCTCTGTGAAATGCATGGGATCGCCAAACAATGCCCACGCTGTTTCTACTGTTTGCCAGAACTCATCCCATGAATATAATGCCTCTAGAAATAACGTTTCCTTCATAACTAAAAACCTGTGCTTATTCCCAAGTAGGTTTAGCGATATACTATGAACTTAATGTCCTTCATGCAAAATTTGTCAGTTGATTACAATTCAATGATACCTTCTTTATAATCCTATATCAACGGCGCTTTGATGCTGGGTGCTTTGATGCTGGGAACTTTACGTGGGTTACCCACCTGGCCACAGAATTGTGTCTATTGTGTTTCAGTCTCCAAGGTACTGAACGAGGACAGATATTTGAGTGATAAGTATCTAAATGTTAGAATTCTGTCGAGATTTATGGAGATGTGGCAATTTTGTAGGGGGCTGGGATAGTAGAGGGTTAGATGCGAAGGATATATCTTGACCATGCTGCCACCACGCCAACTCGTCCTGAGGTGGTGAAGGCCATGCTGCCTTATTTTACCGATGCCTTTGGCAATGCTTCGAGCATCTATTCTTACGGACGGGAAGCAAGGGGGGCTGTAGAGGAGGCCAGAATCAAGGTGGCGGAACTTATTGGCGCTCGGGGCGAGGAGGTTATTTTTACCAGCGGAGGAACGGAGGCGGATAACTACGCCCTGAAGGGCGTTGCCTATGCTAATGAGCGTAAAGGGAATCACATCATCACCACCTCCATTGAGCACCATGCGGTGCTGGAGGTGTGCAGGTTTCTAGGAAGAAGAAGATTTCAGATAACTTACCTGCCGGTGGATAAATATGGCCTGGTTGACCCTGACGATGTCAAAAGAGCTATTACCGATAAAACCATCCTTATCTCAGTCATGCATGCCAACAACCAAGTAGGCACGATAGAGCCTGTGGAAGAAATAGGTAAAATTGCCAGAGAGGCAGGGGTCTATTTTCACATCGATGCCGTGCAAACGCTGGGGCATATCCCGGTGGATGTGGATGAGCTTAAGGTGGACTTGCTCGCCATTTCAGCGCATAAGTTGTACGGACCTAAAGGAGTCGGAGCGCTGTATGTCAGGAAAGGCACCAGGTTAGTCTCCTTTATGCATGGGGGAGAACAAGAAAAGAGACGCAGGGCCGGCACGGAAAATGTTCCTGCTATCGTGGGGCTGGGTAGGGCGGTGGAGCTTGCCGGGCAGGAGATGGGCAAAGAAGTAGAACGGCTGGCTTATCTTCGGGATAAGCTAATTAAAGGTCTTGTGGAGAAGATTGACCACATCCGCTTAAATGGTCATCCCACGAGAAGGCTGCCCAACAATGTCAATGTAAGCGTTGATTTTGTTGAAGGGGAATCCCTGCTTTTAAATCTTGATTTAGAGGGCATCTGTGCTTCTACCGGCTCAGCCTGTAGCTCGGCAAGCCTTGAACCGTCCCATGTTCTTCTGGCGCTGGGGCTTCCCGCCGAGCAAGCTCATGGCTCGCTCAGGTTCACCCTGGGGCGAGAAAACACGGAGGCAGATGTGGAGCAGGTGCTGGAGGTCTTGCCCGGAATTGTCGCCAGGTTGAGAGCCATGTCCCCGCTTTTGAAAACTCAAAAATAGGAGTGTAACAAATGTCTGATATTTGGTCACTGTACAGCGAGAAGGTAATGGAGCACTTCAAAAATCCCCGCAATGTCGGGGAGATTGAGAACCCCGATGGTGTGGGGCGTGTCGGGAATCCTGTCTGCGGCGATATCATGGAGCTTTACATTAAGGTGAATGATGGCATCATCGTTGACGCTAAGTTCAAGACTTTTGGCTGTGGAGCGGCCATTGCCAGCAGCTCCATGGTCACGGAGATGGTGAAGGGGAATAGCATTGAGGAAGCTCTGAAAATCTCCAACAAAGCAGTAGCTGAAGCTTTAGATGGGCTGCCGCCGGTCAAGATGCACTGCTCGGTCCTGGCCGAGGATGCGCTTAAAGCGGCTATCGAGAACTATCTAAGCAACTCAACTTCTCCACTTTGATTTCGCATCACAGGACAAGCTCGACACATAGTATGCAAGAGAATAATGTAAGGGTTGAAAGATAAAGGCAGGCACATGTTAACGAAGGACGATTTGACCAGATACGAACGTCAGATTTTGTATACGGACTTTGGTGAGAAGGGTCAAAAAAGACTTAAACAGTCCCACGTGGTGGTAGCCGGACTTGGGGGACTGGGATGCTCCGCCTCTCTATATCTGACGTGTACCGGCATAGGCCATGTCACTCTGATAGACTGTGACCGTGTGGAACTATCTAACTTAAACCGGCAGATTCTTCATTACGAGGAAGATATTGGAGGGGGAAAGCCCTTTTCCGCAGCACAGAAGCTGGCTAAATTAAATTCTTCGATAGAGGTTACTCCTGTTTTCAAGAAGATTACTGAACGTAATGCCAGAGAGATTATCAAAGGAGCCAATCTGGTAATAGACGGGATGGATAATTTCAAGACCAGGTTTATTCTTAACAAGGCGTGTGTTGCCGAAGGAATACCCTTCATCCATGGGGGTGTCCATGGCCTCTTTGGCGAGGTTACTACTATAATCCCGGGGAAGACGCCCTGCCTTGCCTGTATTTTCCCCGAAGTTCCCCATAGGAAGGCAGCATTTCCTGTTTTTGGTGTGACGCCGGCCTTGATTGCCATCTTACAAGTGACAGAAGCGATTAAACTCCTTGCCGGGTTCGGGTCTTTGCTAACAGGGAAGATGTTATATTTCAATGGCGATACGATGGATTTCACATTCCGTAACCTGGTAAAAAACCAAAATTGCAAGGTCTGCGGGACAAAGGAAGTCTAGAAATGAGCATCAAGGTAAGGCTTCATCCGATTCTGCAAAAACTTGCTGGAGAGCAAGAAGTGGTTGAAGTGACCGGTCATACCACTGGTGAATGCCTCGAGAACCTGGAAAGTCGTTTCCCTGTTATTAAACAACTGATTCGTGATAAGCGAGGGCAGCTACGTCGTTATTGTGAAATTCTTGTTAACTCCGAGTCCGCTTATCCTAAGGGGCTAACTACCCCAGTGAAAGATGGAGACCAGATTGACATTGTAGTTTTTTTTGCTGGAGGATAGCCACGGATGGAAAATAGGGATGCTGAACTAGTAGAGAAAATCTCGGCCCTTAAGAAAAGAAGGAATGCTGTTATTCTTGCCCATAACTATCAACTGGGTGAGGTTCAGGACATAGCCGACTTTGTCGGCGATTCCCTGGATCTGAGTCAGAGGGCTGCCGAAACCGGTGCCGGTGTAATCGTGTTTTGCGGAGTTCAGTTCATGGCGGAAACAGCCTCCATCCTCTGCCCAGAAAAAGTGATCTTGCTTCCTGATGTGAACGCTGGCTGCCTCATGGCAGACATGATTACCGCTGACCGCTTACGGGCGAAGAAAAAGGAACATCCTCAAGCGGTGGTGGTCTGTTACGTTAACTCCCCAGCCGAAGTCAAGGCGGAATCAGATATCTGCTGTACCTCTGCCAATGCGGTCAAGGTCGTAGAAAGCCTGGATGCTCGAGAGATATTATTTGTCCCTGACCAGTATCTCGGGCATTACGTCTCGGCCAGGACAGGCAAGAAGATGATTCTTTGGCCAGGCTTCTGCCCAACCCATGTCAGGATAAAGCCTGAAAGGATAAAGGAGTTGAAGCGGGAATATCCTCAAGCTAAGGTGGTAGTTCATCCAGAGTGCAAGCCAGAGGTCATTGCCCTGGCCGACGAAGTGCTCAGCACCGGCGGGATGTGTAGATATGCTCAGCGAGACGAGGTCAGAGAGATGATTGTGGGTACGGAGCTGGGGATAATACACCGACTTAGAAAAGAGAATCCCGGCAAGAGGTTTATTCCTGTTTCCGAGCAAGCAATCTGTCCCGACATGAAGTTGATTACCCTGGAGAAAGTTTTGTGGTCTTTGGAGGAGATGAATCCTGAGGTGAAGGTTCCCGAGGGAATTCGGCTCAGGGCAAAAGCTGCCGTGGATAAGATGCTTAAAGGGCGTTGAAAATGTAGTTGCCCAATTTATTTGGCTACGGATGAAATGGGTAGGGACAAGCCTCGTCCCTACCCTTCTTTGTCATTGCGAGGCTGACGAAGTCAGCCGAAGCAATCTTCCCCACCTGTCGTTGCGAGGAGCCGAATGCGACGAAGCAATCTCTGGAGATTGCCACGCACCTTTCAGGTGCTCGCAATGACAAAAAGGGAAGTGCTCGCAATGACAAGAACCTCAAGTGGCTAGACATTGCTTGCCGATAGGGGTATACTAGCTCGCACATCTTCAAAGCTGCCGCTCCATTAGCCGAAGTGAAGTTGACTAAGAATGGATGAAGTTATTATTTCCCGTGCCATTGTTGAAAGCTACATGAAAGACTTCATGGGGGTGATGGAGGCGGATGTTGCTGTAGCTGGGGCAGGGCCGGCTGGGCTTGTTACTGCATACTACTTGGCGAAAGAGGGAATAAAGGTGGTAGTATTTGAAAGGCAGCTTCGTGTTGGCGGTGGCATGTCCGGGGGAGGGATGATGTTTAACCGCATTGTCATTCAGGAGGAAGGCAAGCGGATATTGGATGAGTTTGAAGTTTCAGCTGAAGAATATGAAAAGGGGTACTATGTCGCTGATTCGCTGGAGGCTATTTCAACTATCTGCTCAAGAGCTATAAAAGCCGGGGCGAAGATTTTCAATTTGATTGACGTTGAAGATGTCATGGTTCGGGAAGATGACAGGATAACCGGGCTTGTTTTGAATTGGAGCGCTGTTTCCTGGTCGAAGCTGCATGTGGACCCTCTAACTCTAAGGTGCAAGGTGGCTGTAGATGCCACCGGGCATGACGCTGAAGTCTGCCGTATCGTGGTAGAGAAGATAGGTCCGAAGTTAAGGACGAAGACGGGGGAAGTTATGGGAGAGAAGTCCATGTGGGCTGAGAGAGGGGAAAGAGAAATACTGGAAAACACCAGGGAAGTCTATCCCGGATTAGTGGTCGCTGGCATGACGGCGAACGCCGTTTTTGGTTCCCCGAGGATGGGAGCCATTTTTGGTGGCATGCTTTTATCCGGTAAAAAGGCTGCCCAGATAGCTAAGGAATTACTTAAGCAAGGCTAAATTTGCTATGGCAAAGACAATAGCTGAAATCAACGAGAAAATCAGAAAAGGTAAAGCTGTCGTGGTGACTGCCGAGGAAGTGATTAACATCGCTAAGGAAAAAGGTGTAAGCAGGGCGGCCGAGGAAATTGATGTAGTTACCACCGGTACCTTCGGCCCCATGTGTGGGTCTGGTGCTTTTTTCAATATCGGACACTCCAGGCCGAGGATAAAACTTGGCGGCGGCAAGGTTTACCTTAATGATGTTCCGGTCTATACCGGGATAGCTGCTGTTGATATTTTCCTCGGGGCAACTGCCCTTCCCGATGATGACCCCAAGAACAAGTTCTACCCGGGGGAATTCAATTATGGTGGTGGACATGTAATCGAGGAGCTTGTAGCAGGGAAAGACGTCATGCTTACCGCCACCGCTTATGGGACGGACTGTTACCCCCGGAAAAAGCTGGAGACCCTGATTAACATTAAGGACATAAATGAAGCAATTCTATTTAATCTCAGAAATGCCTACCAGAACTATAATGTGGCGGTGAACATCTCCGATAAGGTTATCTATACTTATATGGGGGTGCTTAAGCCGAATTTGGGAAACGCTAACTACTCTACGGCGGGGCAACTCTCACCGCTGTTTAATGACCCTTACTATAAGACCATAGGTGTTGGGACGAAGATTTTCCTGGGCGGTGGTATAGGTTATGTGGCCTGGCATGGTACGCAGCATAACCCCACTGCTCTCAGGGGAGACAATGGCGTGCCGCGGCGGGGGGCAGGGACGCTGGCCGTGATTGGAGATTTGAAGCAGATGAAGCCGGGGTGGCTAGTCGGGACAAGCATGCTCGGCTACGGCTGCACATTAACTGTGGGCATAGGTGTCCCGATACCCATACTTTCCGAGGAAATTCTCCGCTACACTACAGTAAGCGATGCTGGCATCCTGGCACCCATCGTGGACTATTCCGAGGCTTATCCCCAGCTGAAGCCAGATATCCTGGGAGAGGTTAGCTACGCTGAACTCAAAAGCGGTCGTATAAGGGTTCAAGGCAAGGATGTTCCGACTGGTTCTTTATCTAGCTATCCTAAAGCGGTGGAAATTGCCAGTATCTTGAAAAAATGGATAGAAAAGGGTGAGTTTTTGCTTACCGAGCCCGTGGCTCCGTTGCCTGGAGTGGAGTCAGGCATAACCTTTAAGCCACTTAAGGAAAGACCAATAGTGGAGTGATAACAAAGTGAATGTTTCCAGAAGAATAGTGCTTCGCTTTCCGCCCAATATAACAGGGCAGCCGGTCGTTTACCGCCTGGTTAAGGATTTTGCTCTCACCTTTAATATCCTCAAAGCTTCAGTATCGCCGGGAGAGGAAGGATTGATGGTCATGGAGCTAAGCGGTGAGCAGAAAAACTATGATAAGGGCATCAAATACCTCACCGAGGCCGGGGTAGAAATACAGTCCTTAAGCCAGGATGTAGTTCGAGATGAATCCCGGTGCACTCATTGTGGAGCTTGTATCACCATTTGCCCCACCGAGGCCTTCTCTCTGGAGCCAAGAACCAGGGAAGTGCTCTTTGACCACAATAAGTGTGTTGTCTGCGGACTATGTGTCAAGGCTTGCCCTCCCCGGGCTATGATATTGCATTTCTGATCACGAGATTGCTTCGTCCCGATAAATCGGGGCTCGCAATGACAGAAGGGGCAGGTTCCGTGAAGGGGAAGAATCCATGCATGAGCCACGTTTCTACCGCCACTGGATTAAGGACAGCGGGTTAATTTCCTTTAATGTAGTGGTAGCGCAGACAGACCTATACATCCGCTCTCGGCGTAATCTGAAGGATAAAGCCCTTAATTCCGTGCTAAAGCACCGTGGCTCTCTCAAGGCATATATTGGGCGTCATCCTCTTTTCCTGACTACATTGGACACTTATCAGGCTGAAGCTGAAGCCCCGGCCATCGTCAAAGAAATGGCCAGGGTATCTCAGCTAACAGGTGTTGGTCCTATGGCAGCGGTAGCTGGCACCATTGCTGAAGCGGTAGGCAGGGATTTACTCGCTTTCTCGCCAGAGGTAATTGTGGAAAATGGTGGCGATATTTTTCTGAAAATATCTAAGAAGAGGCTGGTAGGTATCTACGCCGGACAATCCGCTTTTACAAAAAAGATTGCCTTGGAAATTACGCCCGGAGAAACACCGCTGGGCATAGGTACGTCTTCAGGAACCGTAGGACATTCTCTAAGCCTGGGCAGCGCTGACGCCGTTATTGCCCTTTCATCCTCGGCAGCTTTAGCTGATGCCGCAGCCACAGCGCTAGGCAATATAGTCAAGGCTGCAGATGATATTCCTGAGGCAATTGAAAAAGCCCGGAGTATCGAGGGGCTACGTGGTGTGGTTATTATTGTGGGCGACAAAATGGGTGTCTGGGGCGGGGTGAGAATTGTGCCCCTGGGTTAGTCCTTTCCTTTTTGCCCCGAGCAGTGATAAAGTTTTAAGCAATGAGAAACTTACCCAACCTCCGTGTGCAATTAGCTCCCCGGCATCCTAAGGGACTAATCTTGTCTAATCCTGTGATGATAGCCTCTGGCATAGCTGGTTATGGCAGAGAATATGCTGAAATTGCTGATATACAAAAGTTGGGCGCCATTGTCTGTAAAGGGACGACCCTTATGCCCAAAGAGGGTAATGCCCAACCACGACTGGTGGAAACCGCTGGCGGTCTGCTTAATTCGATAGGCCTGGAAAATATCGGTGTTGATGCCCTGATTGGAGAAAAAGCGCCTGTATGGGCAGGGTGGCGGGTTCCGGTTATCGTTAACGTTGCCGGGGAAACAATAGACGAATATGTGGCTGTGACAGGCAAATTAGAAGGCGTGCCCGGGATCAGCGGCATTGAGCTAAATATTAGCTGCCCCAATGTTTCCGCAGGAGGGATAGAATTTGGTGTCGACCCCAAGCTTGCCGCTCGGGTAACTTCAGCGGTTAAAGCTGCCACCAACTTACCGGTTATCGTTAAGTTGAGCCCCAATGTGACCGATATTAAGGAAATCGCTTTAGCCGTGGAAGAAGCTGGAGCTGATGCCATATCCCTGATTAACACACTGAAGGGCGTGGCAATTGATATAGACCAGAGAAAGCCTTGCTTGGGGAATATTGTAGGCGGACTTTCTGGTCCCGCTATCAAGCCTGTGGCTCTTTATATGGTATTCGAGGCAGCCGGGGTGGTCCGTATTCCAGTGGTAGGATGTGGCGGCATTGCTTGTGCCGAGGATGCCCTGGAGTTTATTATGGCTGGAGCTACTGCTGTGCAGATTGGCACAGCCGGTTTGACTAACCCTCAACTTGGTCTCAATGTATTAGAGGGAATAGAAAGTTTCATGAGGCAGCATGGGGTTCAAAATCTAACCGAGCTCATTGGTATCGCTCTTGCTTAGTTCTATACTGGCCATAGCTGACCCCCTGAGTTAAGCAAATTTGCCCACTGGAGTCTCCTGGACTCCCAGAATGACATTACTAAACGCTCTCGCTATGTGCTATTGACACGGATTATGTCATACTATTTACTTTTCTCTGACCCACTAATCTTGCCCAAAAGGGGAGCCAGTATATCCATGGGCAAAGGAAACAGAATGACGTTGCTTCTCTCTGTGGCAATGCTTGCCAATGTCTGCAAATAGCGAAGCTGTAGAGCTGAAGGCTGGCTGGAAATAATTTTGGCAGCCTCGGCCAATTTTTCTGCCGCCTGGGCTTCACCCTCGGCATGAACCACCTTGGCTCTCCTATCTCGCTCAGCCTCAGCTTGGGCTGCCATAGCCCTCTGCATTGTTTGCGGCAGTTGCACATCCTTAACCTCCACCATGCTCACTTTTATCCCCCAGGGATTAGTGCCTTCATCAACCACCGACTGTATCTTTTCGTTGAGCCTGTCCCGCTGGCCTAATAACTCATCCAGCGTAGATTGTCCGACAACATTTCTTAAGGTGGTAGCGGCAAGCAGCGAGGTTGCCTTGATATAGTCGAGCACCTTGAGAATAGCCTCTGCGGCATCGACCACCCGAAAGTAAATTACGGCGTCGACCCTGACAGTAACATTGTCCAAGGTGATGCACTCTTGCTCTGGAACGTCCATGGTAATTACCCGAAGGTCAAGTTTCCTCATATTCTCAATGAAAGGTATAATGAGGACCAGGCCCGGTCCTCTAAGGCCAACCCACCTGCCCAAGCGAAAAACGCCCCCTCTTTCATACTCTCGAACGATTTTGATAGCTGCCGACAAAAGTATTATTACTACTACTGCGATAATAAAATAAATAAACCAGTTCATTTTTCCTCCTTTTCTTTAGATTTTTTGGTCACCCACAATTTCAATCCTTCTACTTTGGTTATTATCACCTCCTCTCCGGGTTCTATTGTACTACCTTCGGCTATGGCTGTCCACAATTCTCCTTCAGCCAGAACCGTGCCCTTGGGGTTAAGAGTCGTTTGCACCACAGCTTCATTCCCTATCATCTCCTCTACACCAGCCGAGAGTTTTAGCCTCTGGCCTTTTACGATGGCATAAATAACGAAAATGATAAAAGCGACGGCAAAAACTATGGCTATTATAATTGGGCCAGTCATTTCGAAATCCATAAAATCCATAAATGTCACCTTCCTATTCTTTTGATTTCTTTGCCACCCATAATTTCAATTCTTCCACTTTGGTTATTATCACTTCCTCACCCGGTGCTACTCTGCCGCCTTCCGATGCCGCCGTCCATAATTCTCCCTGGGTTAAAACCGTGCCCGTAGGGTCGAGGGGTGTTTTTGCTATGGCTATTTTTCCAATCATTCCCTCAGCCCCGGTAGCCTTGCGCCGCCTTTGCCCGCGGATAATGGCGCCGATGACAAAGACAGCGAAAGCGGTAAAGCCTACTGCAACCCCGACAATTAGCCACCAACTTATCTCTATCCCGGGGCTATAGCTGAACAATATCAACGAGCCCATGACCAGCGAGGCTATACCTCCGGCTGTCAATAGCCCAAAACTGGTGGTGAAGTACTCGGCGATAAAAAGTCCCACGGCAAGTAAAATAAGTGCTATGCCCCCCCAGTAAGCATTAAGCACACCCAGGGAGTAAAACGCCAGGAATAAGCTGATGCCACCAGCGACCCCGGGAAAGACCATCCCCGGGTTGGAAATCTCAGTAATTAACCCTATGGTAGCCAGGGTAAACAGGATGTAGGCAATGTTGGGGTCGCTGAGGGTTTGCAGGAATTTCTCAATGGCATTCATTTCGTTTCTAGTTGGAATATAGTCCGTGGTATCAATGATAACTTCCTCGTCACCGGCTAAAGTAACCTTCCAGCCATTGATTTGGGAAATAAGGCTTTCCAAACTCTCAGCTCGCAGGTCGATAAGGTTATATTCCAGGGCATCAACATCGGTGAACGATTTGCTTTGCGTAACTGCTAGCTCGGCTTCTTCCATGTTGCGGCCACGCTCCTCAGCTATAGTCTTCATCCACTTAGCCGAGAACTCGACTATTTTTTTCATCTGGTCTTCTGGTATTTCCTCTCCTCCAGCAGATACAGGATGGGCAGCGCCGATAGTCGTGCCCGGCGTCATCGCCGCTATATGAGCGGAGAGAGTAATGAAAGTTCCCGCTGAGGCAGCCCAGGCAGCTTTGGGTGAGACGTAAACCACGATGGGCACGTCGGCATTCATAATCCTCTGGACTATCTTCTCGGTTGAGTCCAGAAGCCCACCAGGGGTGTTTAGCTCAATTATACAGACAGTAGCGCCATTCTCCTCCGCCTGGCTGATACCCCGATCAATATAGTCCGCTATCACGGGCACAATGTTGCCATCTACGGTAAGAACTTCCACAGTAGTAGGGTAGGCGGCAGCGATCAGGCTGCCTCCTAAACCCGCAGCTACTGGAATCACGAGCAAAGCAAGGAAAAAAATCCTGAGCCCAATTCTAAGCATCTCGCATTATCCTCAAGTTAATTATAAACTAAGCAATTAAAAGTAACAAAAATTTTCAAGTTCATCATTGAAGCTGGATACAGCTTAGTGTAGAATAGGCTAAGGATGAAGAACCAAAAATGCAAGGGAATGCAGGACTTGTTCCCCGAGGACATGTTGCGCTTTCGCCGTATTGAAGATGTCTTCCGGACTTGTTGTCGTAACTGGGGCTACCAGGAGGTGAGAACACCAACTTTAGAATATCTCCACTTGTTTACCGCTACGGGAACACTTACTCCGAGCATGTTAAGCAAGGTGTATTCCTTTCTCGATTGGGATGGCTGGAGTGGTGAGCGGGTCGTCTTGAGGCCAGATGGCACTATTCCTGTAGCCAGACTCTACATCGACAATCTAAGCGGACGAGAATTAACCAGGCTTTTCTATGTGACTAATATTTTCGCTTTCGAGGGAACGGGGAAAGAGAACAGAGAGCGATGGCAATGTGGTGCTGAGTTTTTCGGTGGTGCCGAATTGGCCCCGGATGTGGAGATAATTTTGCTGGCTGAAGAGGTTATCCGCAGACTTGGCATCAGCAATGTCGGGCTGCAACTGTCCCATGCTGGCTTGGTGAAGGCATTGCTCAAAGAGTTGAAGCTCAGTCCCGGTGAGGAAGCTAAGATGACAAACCGCATTTTGGAAGGAAATTGGCAGGCATTGACCAAGGCGAAATCCATTAACCCCGAAATCGACAGGCTTATAGCTGCGCTATTGGACCTCAAGGGAAAATCGAGCAGCTTTCTACACAATGTAAAAGCTTCATTCCCTAAAGCTTCGCAGGACTTCAAATCCAGCCTGGAGGACCTCATAAACGTTACCACATTACTGGATAACCTGGGTTGCAGCTATAAAATTGATATCGCAGCGATACATGGGTTTGAGTATTATACTGGGATCTGTTTTCAGTTCCTGGCTGCTGGGGAAAAGATAGGTGGCGGAGGAAGATATGATAGCCTTGTGCCTCTTATGAATGGAGAGGACATCCCCGCCTGCGGATTTGCCCTGTATGTGGACCCTGTAATGAAATTACTTCCGCTGGAGAAAGAGAAAAAGGGCGAATCTGAAATCCTGGTTAAAGGTAAGGAATTGACTCCCGAAATAGTAAAAACGTGCTTTACTGTGGCTGAATCACTTCGTGACGCTGGACACCCAGCAGAGCTTGACTTCATGGGTCGAGAAGAATCTAATTATAGGTGGGTCGTCCTAGTTTCGGGAAAGGAGCCCTCTCCGTTTGTGCTCACGGATTGTATACAAAGGCGACGGCGATACATCGGGGCTTCTATGGCAGAGATTCTTAAAGTGGTAAGCGAGGGATGAAGGACTACCAAGACGGCTACATAAAACTCGCCCTCCCTAAAGGCAGGTTTCTATCGCCTACAGCTAGCTTGCTTGCCGAGATAGGCCTGGGATTCCAGGATTATAGCGATAAAACAAAGCAATATCGCCTTCGCTCGGCAAGGTTTCCCAGTCTTTCCGCTAAAATACTTCAGGAAAAAGATATTTCCATACAGGTGGCTGTCGGGAATTACGACCTGGGTATTTGTGGGTTGGATTGGATTGAAGAATTCCTGGTGAAATATCCGGCAGGGGCTCTGGTAAAAATATCGAGTCTAAATTATGGTGAAGGCAGTATACATGTGGTTGCCAGTGCTGAAGCGGGGATAGCTAATCTCAATGAGTTATCAGCCCTGAGAAATGACTATCGTATAGTAACTGAGTATCCTAATCTGACTGAGGCTTTTGCCTTAAACCTCAGAATGAGGAGGTTCAGGATTTTCCCGGTGTGGGGAGCTGCTGAAGCTTATCCGCCGGAAAATGCCGACCTGGCGGTGCTCTGGGGAAAGAGTGGAGCAGATATAGCGACTCAAGGCTTAATTCCCCTCAAAAAGTTACTCCCCGTTACTGCCTTTCTAATAGCCAATCGAGAAAGCCTGGAGAGCAAGGATTTGAGCCAGATATTAGCGTGCTTTAGCTCCCAGCTTACCGCTGACCTGCCCGCCTGCTCGCCGTACGACTTCGGCAGGCGAGCCGAGGCTTGGCAGGCGGGGCCGCAGACATCAATAGAAAATGGGCCTGACATCTCCGAGGAATTAAAGGGGCCTCGTCCCTTGTGGCAGGCAAAGGAAATCAACCTGGCTTTACCTGATGGACACCAGCAAGCACCTACTTCGCAGTTTTTGAAGCGAGCTGGGCTGGCACTTCAGGGGTATTCTGAAGAGGTGGTGAGTCGCCGACCCTCCGCTGATTTGGACTGGCTTGGCATTAAAGTAATCAGGCCCCAGGATATGCCTCTGCAGGTGGCTAATAGCAATTTCGACTTAGCCATAACCGGCGAGGATTGGCTGCTGGAACACCTCTACCGCTTTCCATCAAGCCCGGTGAAGAAATTGTTTGCTCTCGGATTTGGCACCGTCAAAATTGTCGCTGCCGTGAGCCAGGAAATACCTGTGGCCGACATTGATGAATTAAGGGCACTTGTTCAGAGCAGCCCCGATGTAATCGGGGCTCCTCTGAAAGTAGCCTCGGAGTACATAAATATTGCCGACAAGTACCTGCGGGACAACCACATTAACCCGTACAAGCTAATTCCAACCTGGGGGGCGAGTGAGGCTTTTTTGCCCGAGGACGCCGATATGCTTATTGATAATGTCCAGACAGGGAAGACCCTCAAGCAGCACAAATTAAAGATTATTGATGTGCTCTTCCGGTCTTCGGCTTGTCTAATTGCGAACAAAGATAGTCTTGCGTCTTCCGATAAAAAAGAGAAAATGGAGTTCCTTACACAGAAACTGCGAGCGGGGCTATTGTGACAGGTCTTCTTTTTGTCATTGCGAGGAGCAAAGTGACGAAGCAATCCCCGCCACGGGTAGGATTATCGTGAAAAAAGTCAAAGGATTTAATAAAGCAAGACAATTACTGACCAGGGAAAATTTCTGGGAGCATTTCACCACGCCACCGGGACTGGGAGCTCAAATAAAGCAAGTCTTCGGCGAAGAGCTTTCAGTTCAAGAAGTGGTCGACCGTATCGTCGGTGAGGTTCGGGGCAAAGGTGATAAAGCCCTCTTTGATTACACCAAAAAATTGGACGGAGTCCGACTGGATTCCCTGGAAGTAGATAGACAGGAAGTTGTTGCCGCTTATGACACGATAGACAAGAAACTTGTCTCGGCCCTCGAATTTGCAGCCAGAAGAATACGGGACTTTCATCTTGCCTGTGGACACAAAGCCGGCCTAATCCCCGTCGCCAAGCACCTAAGGCAACAAGTTTTGCCCTTACAAAGGGTGGGACTGTATGTGCCTGGTGGCACCGCTGCCTATCCATCCACAGTGCTGATGATGGCCATACCAGCCAAAGTGGCTGGTGTTGGGGAAATCATTATGGTTTCACCGCCTGGTAAGGATGGCAGGATTCCGGCACCCACGTTGGTAGCTGCTGACATTGCCAAGGTCAACCGCATTTTTAAACTTGGCGGTGCTCAGGCTATCGCGGCATTGGCTTTTGGTACTAAGTCGATACCCAAAGTGGATAAGATTTGCGGTCCGGGGAACATCTTTGTGACCCTGGCTAAGAAAATGGTTTATGGCACAGTGGACCTCGATGGACTCGAAGGTCCCAGCGAGATAGTAATTATAGCCGATGAGAAGGCCGACCCCACCCTTTGTGCCGCCGACCTCTTGGCCCAGGCTGAACATGACCCTTTGGCTTCAGTAGTTTTAATCACCACTTCGGCTGACCTGGCTGAGCAGGTAGACAAGGAAATTGAGATACAACTGGGGAAATTAAAGCGGCGTTCCACTGCTGGAACGGCTATTGGTGCCGGAATGCTTGTGCTTGTCGATGACATGGCCCAGGCGGTGGAGTTGGTCAATCTCTTCGCTCCGGAGCACCTCTCCATTATGGCATCCGACGCTTCAGCTTTAATCCCCAAAATTCGCAATGCCGGCTGTATTTTCATAGGCGAGGATTCGCCTGTCGTTCTAGGCGATTATGTTGCCGGTCCCAGCCATGTATTGCCCACTGGGGGCAGCGCTCGTTTCGGTTCTCCTCTGGGTGTTACGGACTTCCTCAAGGTTACCAATATCATCGCCTTGGATGAGCCTGCCATGCGAGAACTGAGCCAGGCTGCTGCGGTAATAGCTGAAGCTGAAGGGCTCGATGCCCACGCCCAGGCGGTAGAAAGAAGGCTGAGAGCTAAATAAAAGATTAAAATGAAAAAGGCAAAAATACAGAGCAAAAATAAAAAAGTTTTGCATTTTGACTTGTCACTTTGATTTCTTATTTTTGACCTTTGGTTTTAGTTGAAATGGACATCGAAAAACTTATAAGGCCTGAGCTCGTGACCATGAAGGGTTATGTCCCTATCGAGCCTACAGAAGTTTTGAGCCAACGAGCTGAATTGCCTTCGGATAAAGCAATAAAGCTTGATGGTAACGAGAATCCTTATGGATGTTCCCCAAAGGTCTATCAAGCTCTAGCCACTTATCCCTATTATCATAATTACCCCGACCCGGAGCAAAGTGAGCTACGGAAGGCTTTAGAGAAATATACTGGCCTGGGACGCCAGCACATTGTTTGTGGCATGGGCAGCGATGAACTTATTGACCTTATACTCAGGCTTTTCCTCAAGCCCGGAGACGAAGTTATAAATTGTCCACCGACATTCGGTATGTACTCCTTTAGCACCGATGTTTGTGGAGGCATGGTGGTTGATGTGCCTAGAACTGCAGATTTTGCCCTTGATATGGTCGGTATGAAGAAGGCATTGACCAAGAGAACAAAGGCCATCTTTGTTGCCTCGCCCAATAATCCCACCGGCGACACCGCCACCGAGAAGGAAATTATGGAGCTTGTTGGGACAGGAAAAATTGTTGTCGTGGACGAAGCCTATTTTGAATTCGGCAATGTGACCGTGGCCAACCTGGTGCCCTCTTACCCTAACTTGATAGTCTTACGCACCTTCAGCAAATGGGCCGGGCTAGCCGGCTTAAGGATAGGCTACGGCTTTTTCCCCGTAGAAATTGCTGGTTATCTGATGAAGATTAAGCAGCCCTATAATGCCAATGCCGCAGCCCAGGCTGCGGTGCTAGCTTCCCTGGCAGATATAGAGTATCTTCGTGCTAATGTTACCAAGATAGTTATGGAACGGGAGCGGTTATTTGGCAAACTGAAGGAACTGGATTGGCTAAGGCCTTACCCTTCTAGTGGAAACTTTATCCTCTGTTCTCTACCCAAAGGAAAAGCTAAAGAAATCTGGCAGCAACTGCGAAAGAAAGGCATCTTTGTTCGCTATTTCGATACTCCTAGGTTAAAAGACTGCCTGCGAATTAGCGTGGGCAGACCTGAGGATACCGATGCCTTAATTGAGGCACTTAGAACCCTACCTGTCATTGTGAGTGAAGCGAAGCAATCTCAACCATTCTCCTCTCCCTTGAAGGGAGAGGATTAAGGTGAGGGTGAAATAAAATATTGGGGGTTAAATATGACTGAAAGAAAAGCAGCAGTTGCCCGTGAGACTGCCGAAACGAATGTCAGGGTGGAGCTCAACATTGACGGCAGCGGACAATTTCAAATCACCACCGGCATAAGGATGTTCGACCACCTCCTTAGCCATTTAGCGCAGCATGGGGTATTTGACATAAAAATCTCAGCCTCGGGTCCCGACCAGCACCATGTAGTGGAGGATGTGGCTATTTCGCTGGGCAAAGCTTTTAACCAGGCACTGGGGAAAAAGCAGGGCATTGTTCGTATGGCCCATGCTATCGTGCCTATGGATGAAGCTCTGGCAGAGGTGGCTGTGGATATCGGAGGCAGGGTCTACAGTGTAATCGAGGCAGACTTTAACGAAGCCAGCATAGGCGACCTGGACGCTGATTTAGTCCGCCATTTTCTGGTCTCCCTTGCCTCCGAAGCTAAAATTAACCTCCACGCTAAAGTGCTCAGCGGCATCAATGACCATCACAAAGCCGAAGCATTATTCAAAGCCCTGGCCCGAGCCCTGGACTCAGCCACCCAGATTGACGAGCGAATCGCTGGCAGAGTTCCCAGCACTAAAGAAGTTATTGAAGGGTAGGAAGACGAATGAACCAATTTCGAATCCCACTCGGCAGCAAGCTGGCCTTTTGAACATGAATAGGATACAAAGTGGCCCGAAGCTTTGCATATCGGAACTCTTGACCGCTAGAAAGTTATCTTCATGGGGGTGATATCGGGGTCATGGGGAATCCAAATGACTTAGGAACCAGGGTAACAGAGATGAGCATCGTTTCCATCTCCATCTTTGCAGCTATATGTTTGGCTGTAATGGCACTGCTCATGACGCGTCCTGATTTTGAAGTGGGCCTCAACATTTATTCTCTAGCGAGCGGTACACTGCTACTTGCCATGTTGTTCTTTATATTTGCCAATGACTTCTTCCTTCTGATGATTTTCTATCCCAAGAAGCAATTTTTTGGCATCGCTGGCTCTGGACTGTATGGCTTAGGCGAAATATCGATGGTGGTTGGGATTGCCTTGGCGCTAAAGGCATTGGCAGCGTGCTTCATTGGTTACCTTTTTTTGAGCGTATTCACTTTGGGATTTGTAGCATACAATGTAATTAGGTTTTGGCAACTTGGCCTAGAAAGTTCTGTAGTAACGCGCATAATCCTACGTGTGCTTAACTTTCTTATCTTAATCATTGGCTATGTTATAATTTGGAAGATATAGCGGAGAAAGGAGAAAACGGAAATGCCTAATGGACCGCCTAAGCGTGTAGCTGCAAAAACTAAAGCATCGGGGGCACGACCAGCCAAGCCACGAAAATCTAGGCCACGGAAGAGATAACTACCATACGGTCCGTCTCTCAATTTATAGGCCTCAGGGCGAGCCTTGGACTCGGCTACCCGCATTGATGAGCGAATCCTGGGCCGGGTTCCCAGCACCAAAGAAGTTATTGAGGGGTAGGAGGGGATAAGGATGCTCGTATTAGATGCGTGGACACCGGGCGAATCGCGCTTCAAAGGAAGTTTGGATTTTCCGTTGGGCGAAGCGCAATTTTCATTCTCCTGAACTCAGTTACATTATTAGTGACAGTCTTGGAAGCATAAAGCATTTTTTGGGGGTGAGTGTTGAATAAGCTTCTTGAGAGAATATCAAATTGGTCAGGAGTTCATTTCCTACAATTGTGGGTGGGCCTTGGTATATTCATAGCCATAGCTATTGTCCTTACCCCGCTATCACTTTACGAAGGTGTTCAGATTCTACTTATGGTCACTCTTGTTTCGATTACCTGGCGATATGCCGTCTCTGCTCACGAGCAAGCAGAGGCCAGCAAAACAATGGCATACGAGATGAAGTTGAGCCGGGAAATGCAGGCTGCGCCGTCCATTATTGCTTATCTTGATAACCCAGTTAGCACACTACTAGACTTAGTTATTAAGAACATCGGCTATGGGGCTGCCAAAGACGTGAGGCTGAAGATTGGGCCTCCACTACTTGATCACAAAGAGCGCGATATAGCTGACCTTTCATTATTCAAGAGAGGTATCGCCTTTTTCCCACCACGCGGAGAAATCCGCCAAATCGTGGGTGTTAGCACATCATTTTTTAGCGAAGGCAGCCAGCGGCCGCTGGAATATGACCTGGCAGTATCATACTCCGATGTTTTTGGAAATCCTATCCCGCCTCAGATCATTCACTTGGATCTTTCAGTCTATCGCGATCTTCCCATCCACCGTGAAAGTGATATAGATAGACTTACAAAAGAAGTGAAAAATCTAGCCGAAACATTAAAGGCTCCTAAACCGTGAGTCTTTTCGATTTTCAACGACTGGAGCAAATAGCCCAAGAGACCTTTGTTGACAGAGTGAATTACTTGTCCGAAAAATTCGGATTTCCCCTCACGCGGGGAGCAGTCTTGGGCTCTCTGAATCCAATCAGATGCAAAATCGCTCCCCAGACATTGTCAGAACAAGGCAAACTAAATTTGAGGTTTCTGTTATAATAGGATGAGTTTCAAGCGGAGGCAAATGTGCTGGTAAAGATAGAAACTTACTTCGACGGCGAATTCTGGTGTGCCCGTGGAATAGGAGAGGATATATTTACTCAGGGCAATACTCTGGATGATTTGTACCAAAATATTAAGGAAGCAGTATCTGTTCATTATGGTGAAACAGACGAGTCTATTACTATCTTGACTCTGTCTGAAGTAAAACTGGTAAATGCCCAAACTTCCACAAGTTAGCGGCGACGATGTCGTTGGACTTCTCCAACATTTGGGTTATGAAGTCGTTAGACAACGAGGAAGCCATATCCGACTTAGGAAAATCACGCCTCTAGGTGAACATAATATCACCGTCTCGGCGCATAAGGTTTTGGCCAAAGGGACACTGAACGACATTCTCACCAGAGTGGTCCTCTGGAATAATATTCCTAAGAAAGAGCTCATTGATAGGCTAAGATAGGAGTTTTACCTACGCAGCACAAGTTGTTGACAAGGTTTCCAACATCGAGTAACTTAGCGAAGGCTAAAAAAGACATCTGAATTCAGTCTCAAGCTTCTGGATGAGCACAGCGCTATACAGCGGGCTCAATTATGTCTAAAATAATATAGAGTAAATCTATGTAGAAAGCGTGAAGCAACAGAGGTAGCAAATGCCGGAATTGAGTTGGGCCACCGTAGTCACCTGGTTGATAGACCATGGCATCCGCATCCTTGTCATAGTAATAGTGGGAGCTGTGCTCTGGTTCGCCTTAAATAAGTTTCTCCCGCCTATTGTACGCCGTA
>Ga0315541_1000383_pt1 | contig 46886 bp, 40 predicted proteins | sample SalMarSW160190MG_FD_203095 | JGI IMG/M metagenome (GOLD analysis project Ga0315541, IMG submission 203095) | Salt marsh sediment microbial communities from the Plum Island Ecosystem LTER, Massachusetts, United States - Salt Marsh Sediment SW1601-190 ...
CCATAGAGGCCCGCGCAGAAGAGCATCGCCGCCAAGACAAGATACCAGGTCAGAGGAACCATTATCACCGCTCCCTTGCAATTGTCACCGCGCCGACGACTGCGATGAGCAGCATTATCGGAACCAACGCGAAGGGCAGCGCCAGCCCCGCCGGGTCCACCAGCGCCGTGCCCAGGAGGGCGATGCTGTTTTCGGGGACCAGTCCGGCGTTCCCGCCCCAGTCCTGGTCCAGGATGACCCAGCCCAGCAGGGCGCAGAGCAGCACCGCGACGATGACCGCCGCCCACCACTGGCGAGTGACCTGGGATTGCTGGCGGCTCAGTGGTTCCCGCGTGCGCCTGATGGCGAAGATGATGAGGACGGTGGTAGCGAGTTGGACGCTGGCCAGTAGAGGCGCTTCCAGCAGCGCGTAGAGCCCAGCGACGCCGAAGAATGACAGGGTCAGAAAGAGCGCGGCGTGAAAAACGTTGCGCTTGATTGCCACCAGCAGGGCCCCGCCCAGCGTGATGGCACTGAAAATGATGAACATGATTTGCTGAAGAGAGATTTGCATGTTCGAAGCCTTTGCGACTGGCTGCTATGTTGGCAGATGGCGATCAGAGATTGACCATGTGCTCAGAACGGTGGCTATTATACACAATTGAGGCTAAAGCGCCAGCGGGTGTAGAAATTTCTCACATTTTGGGCGCTTGCGTCAAATGCCGGGTGGATGCTTTAGAGTTGCAGGTTGACTTTCCCTGCAACTTGGAACCTGGAACCTGAAACCTGGAACCTGGAACCTGGAACCTGGAACCTGGAACCTGAAAACCGTCCTGTGCGTGGCGGAGGCTGTAATCCCCTACCATTGCCTTTTCAGGGTGGCGTGTACTCTACGGTCGGCGTGGCGCGTGGCTGGCCGTGATCTCCAGCGCCCGGTCGGTCTCGTCGCCCAGTATCTTGCGCCCCAGTTCCTCCCCATAGGCGGTGAGTTCGGGGATCTTGCTGGAGTCATCCATCTCGATGGGCTCGCGCAGGTCCACCTGAAAGCGGCGGAAGTCGAGTTGCTCGAAGAAGGTGCGCACCAGGTGCACCTGCTGGTCATCGGCCGACTGGAGAAAGGCCCCCAGCACCGGCTCGATCCAGTCCCAGGCCCAGAAGCGGTCGGCATCGCCGGGCTGGAGCGTGTGCGGACTGCGGCCCGTGCCCAGGCTGACGAGCGTCGTCTCAGCCGGGTCCCAACCCAGGCAGAAGCGGGCCTCGTAGGCGGCCAGGTAGCAGGGATTGGCGTACGCCCCCACGCCGCCGTCCACGTACCGCCCCTCGACCACGGGGAAGTAGGTGGGCACCGAGCATGAGGCCAGCACCGCCCGGATCACCGGCCACGCGGCATATTCCTCCTTCCACGGCTTGACGAAGCGGGTGCGGTTGTCCACCAGGTCGAAGACGGTGATGACCACGTCGGTGGGCAGGTCGGCTGACCAGAAGTCGCCCATGGTCATCTCGCCGACGTGTTGCTTGAGCGCGGCTTCCAGCGGCCCGTGGGGGTAGCGGTAGCGGGTGAGCGGCCACAGCCAGGCGCGCCAGGTCTTGCGGAAGACAGTCTCGCCCAGTTCGCAGTAGAGCCGGTGCATCTGCGCGCCGCCGAGCCCCGCGCCGATGCAGGCCGAGATAATGGAGCCGGTGGAGGTGCCCGCCGTCAGTCGAAAGACCTCGTGGGACGACTGGCCCAGGTGATCCTCCAGTATGGCCAGCGCACGGGCGGCGATCACTCCCTTGATGCCGCCGCCGTCAACGGCGACGGCGACGTGTTCGCGGAATGGTTTCATGGTTCCCCCCTTCCCTCTGCCTCCAAGCCGCCCCGGCCTGAAGAGCCGGGGCTGGGCTGTTCTCCTCCCAGCGCCGCCTGTTCACGGCGGCGCGGCCCTCACCGCCGACCAGCCATCAAGCATCCAGCAACCAGCATCCAGCATCCAGTCACCACTCTCGCGCCACATTCCACTCCGGAGTCTTCTTCCACCCCGCCATCAGTTCCGCCGGGTCGAAGGTCTCCTCGCTCAGTTCGACCCCCAGCACGCGCCCCAGGCGCAGCGAGACGACGCTCTCGTGCTCGTAGGAATGGCCCCACAGGTAGTCGTTGGCCCGCGTCGCCGGGGTCTTGCCCGCCTTGACGTCCAGCGGGGCGACCAGGTAGGTCTCCACTGGCCTTCCCTGGTCGGGCCGGTAGCGCACGTACAGTTTCCGCTTCTGGCGGATGGCCTCCTTCACCCGCTCCACCACCCGGTTGACGTTCAGTTCGACCGCCACAGCCATCGCCGCCTGTACCTGGTCCGGGCTTTTGGCCTGGAGGATCTGCGCCCGCGCCGCCTCCGCCACCTCCCGGTCCTCCAGCGCGCCGACTTCCTCCAGCGCGTGGGCTTTGACCTCGACCAGCGTCGCCTCCAGGCCGGTGGGGGTGACCCGCAGCGCGGTCAGCCGGTCAATGCTCAGCAGGAGCAACAGCCCCGCCATCCCCGCGACGATGACCCACACCCGGTTGCCGCTCAGGTCCCGCTCCCCCAGCCCCACCGTCGCCTCGAAGAGCACGAAGGCGAAGGTCAGGAAGACCAGGAACTTGAGCGCCACCGCTGGCAGCCAGGCGTGCGGCGGCTGCCCTTTCTGATCTGTTCTCTCGTTGGACATTGGTTCACCTCCTAAAGTCCCCTTTGCACCCATGCCCAGGCCCGCATAAGCAGCCCCAGGCACCCACCGGGCTGCGGCTGGCCGGTGTATTCCACCAGCCGTCCCACCGGCTGGCCGGCCGCGTCGTAGTCCACCCGCACGTGGGTCAGGTAACGGTCACCGGTGAAGTGCTCCGGGTGCTCGAATAACTCGCGCCAGGTTGCCTCGTCCGCCGTGCTGAAGTCGTGGCACCAGACCCAGGCGCCGGAGTTGAGGTAGCGGGCGCCGCCCTCCAGCGGCTCATCCCCGGCGAGGTGGGTGTGACCGAACACGACCAGTTTGGCGCCCTTTTCTGTGGCGATCTTCTGTGCTGCCCGGCCCAGCGCCAGTCGCGCCCGCTCCTGCTCCCGCCGGCCCAGTTCCAGCGCTGAGGCGACGGGTGGGCCAGCAAGTATCCCCGGACCCGCTGGTTCGTGGAGCGTCTCCATGGCCGATAGAACGCGCGCGTTGAAGTCGTGGCGGAAATCGGCATCAGCGGCATACTGCGTGGCCAGCGCCTGCCTCCGCACCTCGTCATCCAGTTCGGCGAGCAGTGTCTCCTGATCCGCGGCCATCGCTTTCGGAACGAGGATCGGCACCCCTTTCAACAGGCTGGCCAGCGCGCGCATGGCAAAGTCGAAGTCCCACTTCAGGAGATAGAAGATCAGCGCCGTCATAGGCTTGACGCCGTCAATCCAGTACCGTTCCCGCTCGACCGGGTTGAACGCCTCGATCAGTGCCTGGGAACCGGCCGTGAGGGTCAGGCGCTGCGGATCCTGTGGGTCAACGGGGTTCTCGAAGTTATCCAGCCGGTCGCAGTAGGCCGCGTACTGGTTGCCGTGCTCGACGTAGAGGCCGTCGCGGTGGATGCAGACCTCCTCGAAGTGCACCAGGCCAGCCTGCTCCCCGCTCGCCCCCACCGCCTCACGGATGCGCTGCTGCACGCCGGGCCAGTGCAGTTCGACGTCGTGGTTCCCCTTGAGGATGGTCAGCGTGCGGCGCGGGGGGCCAGGGCTCAGAAAGTCGCGCAGGCTGGCGAAGAAGTCCCTGTGCCCCGCGACGACGAGGTTCATCTTCTTGACGCTATCCGCTTCCAGCGTGGTGCTGTAGTCCTGGGGTGGGTAGACGACGCTGGGGTCGAACTCCTCGACGGCTGGAACCTGGGGGAAGTCCACCAAGTCCCCGTCCACGATCAACTCGATTTCTCGCCCATCCCGCTCGCTCTCGACTTTAAGTTCGCGCAGCAGACCGGCAAATTCAGCGTCCTTGTCGAAGTCGTCCAGCGGATCACACTGGGTGCGGAATCCTGCTCCCATATGCAGGTCGCTGACGATTATCGTGGTTCTATCTGCCATTGCCTTTCCACCTCCCATCTGTGGCGCTAATTATACCCCGCCCCGCACAGCGCGCAATCGAGGCTGCAGCGAGCGTATCGTATTTGGGACAGCTGCCCGCCGATGATTGAAATCAGCGGCTGATACCACGAAGTGCGTTGAAAACGCACTGGCGAAATCTGTTTCCAACAGGTTTGGAGTATCAGCGGGGTGTTTCAACACTCCGCGTGGTGGCGGTGGGCCACTCTGTCCCCAGCGTGATATGCTCGCGGCTGTAATGTTCGCCGCGCCGTCGTGCCGGGCTTGACATCCTGCCATCCTGTGACACAGTTCGCCCACCGACCCCTGCCGCCTGGTTGATGGCGCTACGAGACGTGTTGCCTGTCTGGGCCGCCGGTGTTATAATCTGCCCGGCATGCGTAAGCCTCTCATCCTCTGTGTCCTGGTCTGTGTCCTGCTCGTTCTGCTCGTCGCCTGCCGCCCGGCTGAGGGGGAGGCGGGGGCGACTGGCGTCGCCATCCAGAACGTCGGATCCGACACGATGGTCAACCTGGCACTGGCCTGGGCGGAGGCGTATCAGGCGGAGAACCCCGACGTGCGCATCGCCGTGACCGGCGGCGGCTCCGGCACCGGCATCGCCGGCCTGGTCAACGGCACGGTGGACATCGCCAACGCCTCCCGCCAGATGAAGCCGGAGGAAGTGGAGGCGGCCCGGGCCAATGGCATCACGCCGGTCGAGCACGTCGTCGCCCGCGACGCCATCGCCGTTGTCGTCCATCCCTCCAATCCGGTGGACCGGCTCACGCTGCAGCAACTCTCGGACATCTTCAGCGGCCGCATCACCGACTGGTCGGAGGTGGGGGGCGAGGACCGCCCGATCGTGCTTCTGTCGCGGGAATCGAACTCCGGCACGCACGTCTACTTCCTGGAGCAGGTGGTGCGGCTGGGGGACAAACGCGGTACGACGCTCTTCTCCCCCGATACGTTGCTGATGCCGTCGTCGGAGGGGATCAGCGCCGAGGTGCGCCAGAACCCCAACGCTATCGGCTACGATGGGCTGGGGTACGTGACCCCCGACCAGAAGACGGTCGCCGTCGCTGCCGGACCGGAGGGGCCGTTTGTGTTGCCGGCCATCGAGACAGTCAACAGCGGGGCCTACCCCATTGCCCGCGATCTCTACGTGTACACCGATGGTGAGCCGCAGGGGGCCATTGCCGACTACCTGGCCTGGATCCGCTCACCGGGGGGACAGGCGATTGTGGGGGAATTGGGGTTTGTGCCGCTGGAGGTGGGTTGGTAACCGCAGCCATCGAATGAATTCGACGGCTGATGTAGGAAACCCGTTCAAATGGGTTAGACCCAACACGTTTCAATGTGTTTGGGATAGCAGGCCGCGAATTCATTCGTGGCTGCAATAAGGAAGACACTATGACAACTCTACGCATCCTCCACCGGGCCGGGTCAGGCCCCGATAGCCACAGCATCGGCGTCTCCCTCGAAGGCGAGGGGTTTGCCCCGCAGGAGTTCGGTGCAGAGTTCGCTTTCACCTTCTCTGACGAGGAGCAGGAGGAACTGCGCTGGTACCTGGAGGAATATCTCCAGTATCCGCTGGACCCCGCACCCAAGCGGGCCTGCCGCGCTGAGGAGATGATGGCCCGCCTGGGCGAGCGGCTCTTCCGCGCCGTGTTCCACGCCGACGAGGACGCCCGCGACCTGTGGGCCACGCTGCGCACGCGGTTGCCCGAGACTCGCGTCGAGGTGGCGGGCGAGCACCCCCGCTCCTGGGCGCTGCCCTGGGAACTGCTGCGCGACCCCAGGACGCAGCGCTACCTGGCGCTGTACGCGGGGGAGTTCGTGCGCACCCATCCCGCGCCCGTGCAGCCGGTCCCGCTGCCGGGGGCTGCCGAGGGGCCGATCCGCATCCTGCTGGTAATCGCCCGCCCCAGGCTGGAGGCGGATGTCCCCTACCGCTCCGTGGCCCGCCGCGTCGTCGCCGCGCTGGGCGGCCGCGAGGACGTGCGGCTCGACGTGCTCCGGCCCCCGACCTTCGAGGCGCTCGCCGACCGGTTGCGCCGGGCGAAGGAGGCGGGCACACCCTACCACGTCGTCCACTTCGATAGCCACGGTATGTACGAGGATCTGAACCCGGAAGATGAGGAGGTCAGGCAGAAGATCAGCGAGTGGCTCAAGCGGCTTGGCACACTTGTATTGGGTGACAGGCGGCACGGCTCGCACGGCTACCTGCTGTTCGAGAACCCCGCTGTGCCGCAGAACATCCGTCCCGTGGACGGCCCCACGCTGGGCAACCTCCTGGTCGAGACCGGCGTGCCTGTGCTCCTGCTCAACGCCTGCCGCTCCGCCCGCTCCGCCGGGGAATTGGGGGAGGAGGCGGTCGAGGCGGAGGCCGACCGCCACGGCCGGGTGCGCGCCTTCGGGTCGCTGGCGCAGGAGGTGATGGACGCTGGCGTGGCCGGGGTGGTGGCGATGCGGTACAACGTCTATGTCGTCACGGCGGCCCGCTTCGTGGCCGAACTGTACGCCGCGCTGGCCCGCGGCTGCACGCTGGGCCAGGCGGTCGCCGCCGGGCGTAAGCACCTCAGCGCCGACCCAATGCGCGCCATCCTCTACGAGCCGGTCTCCCTGCAGGACTGGGTGGTGCCGCTGGTCTACGAGGCCGCGCCCATCCATCTCTTCCCGCCGCCCTCCCCCCTATGGGGGGGATTAGAGGGGGGGGAGGGCCCGCTGCGCATCACGCTGAGCGAGGCGACCGCCACCCCTTCGGCTTCGCTCAGGGCAGGCCCTGGCCGGGGCGCCCAGGTTGACCTGCCCGCGCCGCCCGACGCGGGCTTCTTCGGGCGGGATGAGACGCTGCTGCGGCTGGACCGCGCCTTCGACCGCGCATCGGTGGCGCTCCTCCACGGCTTTGCCGGCAGCGGCAAGACCACCGCCGCCGCTGAGTTTGCCCGCTGGTACGGGCTGACCGGCGGGCTCGAATGGCCTGTTCTGAGCGGAGACGAAGGACCGGCGCTCTTTACCTCCTTCGAGCGCTACCTGCCGCTGCCGCGCGTCCTCGACCTCATCGGCCGGGTCTTCGGCCCGGCGCTAGAGAACACGGGCGTGCACTGGCTGGCGCTGGACGACGGGGAGCGCCGCCAGGTGGCGCTGCAGGTGCTGGCGCAGGTGCCGGTGCTGTGGATCTGGGACAACGTCGAGCCGGTCACCGGCTTCCCTGCCCGTGCGAACTCGGCCTGGAGCCAGGCGGAGCAGGAGGCGTTGGCCGGATTCCTGCGCGACCTGCGCGATAAAACGCGGGCCAAAGTGCTCCTCACCAGCCGCCGCGACGAGCGGGCCTGGCTGGGCGACCTGCCGGTGCGCATCCCCATCCCGCCCATGCCCACCCGCGAGCGGGTACAACTGGCCCGTGCGCTGGCCGGCCGGTATGGGCGGTATCTGGAGCCGCTGGATGCCTGGTGGCCTCTCCTGCGCTTCACCGGCGGCAACCCGCTGACGCTCACCGTCGTGGTGGGCCAGGCGCTGCGCGACGGGCTGCGCACGCGAGAGCAGATAGGGGCCTTTGTGGAGCGGCTGCGGGCGGGCGAGGCCGCCTTCGCCGACGAGCGCGACGTGGGCCGGTCGCGGTCGCTGGGCGCGTCCCTGGCCTACGGCTTCGAGCACGGTTTCGACGAGGAGGAACGGAAACAACTGGCCTTGCTCCACCTCTTCCAAGGGTTCGTGAACGTTCAGGTGCTCCGTGTGATGGGCGACCCGGATACCCCGTGGTGCCTGGATGCGGTACGAGGACTGAGCGATGATGACTGGATCACGCTTCTCGACCGGGCGGCGGAGGTGGGGCTGCTGGAGGCGCTGGGCGGCGGCTACTACCGCATCCACCCCGCCATCCCCTGGTTCTTCCGCGAATTGTTCCAAACCCTCCCACAGGTTCGCAACCTGCGGGAGGGTCAGGCCGAGCGGGCCTACGTGGAGGCCGTGGGTGCGTTGGGCGGCTACTACCACGCCGCCTACGAGGACGGCAACCGCGATGTCATCGGTGCGCTGACGGCGGAGGAAGCCAACCTGCTCCACGCCCGGCGCTTAGCCCGCCAGCGGGGCTGGTGGGGTGCGGTGATCGGGACAATGCAGGGCCTGGATCAACTCTACGGCCACACTGGCCGGCGGGCTGAGTGGGCGCGGCTGGTGGAGGAGATTGCGCCTGACTTCGTGGACCCGGCCACGGACGGCCCGCTCAATGGCCGGGAGGAGGAGTGGAGCCTGGTCACCGAGTACCGGGTGCACCTGGTCCTAGGGGAGCGCCGCTGGGACGAGGCGGAGCGCTTGCAGCGTGTCCAAGTGGAGTGGGACCGGAAGCGGGCAGGGGAAGCGCTGACGACGCCCGATGCGGCGTGGGACGACGCCGCGCGCCACCGCGTCCGCAGGCTGGGGGCTTCATTGCACGAGCTTGGAGAGATTCTCCGCAAGCGCGGCGACCCGGCTTGTGTGCCTGCCTATGAGGAAGCTGGGACGCTCGCTCATCGTATTGACGACTCGCCACACGAGGCAATTACTGCCTTCAACCTGGGCCACGCCTACTTGCTTCTCCCCACCCTGCGCGACCTGGAGCGGGCCGAGGCGTGGTACCGCCGCACCCTCGAACTCACACCCGCCGGGGACCACCTGGGGCGGGCGAGGTGTTTCGGTCAGTTGGGCTGTGTCGCCTGGGAGCGCTTCAAAGAGGCCCGGCAGGAAGGCGCGCCGGAGGAGAGGCTGCTGGGGCACCTGAACCAGGCGGCCCGCCTCTACCACCAGGCGCTTGATCTGTTGCCCCCCGACGCGGTGAATGACCTGGCCATGACGTACCTCCAACTCGGCAACATCTACGGCGACGCCGGAGACCTGAAGCGCTCCCTCCACCACTACCGGGAGGCGATGCGCTACTTCGAAGCCGCCGATGATCACTACCACGCTGCAGTTGCCCGCCGCAACGTGGCCGCTTTCTTCACCCGGGCCGGCCGCTTCGCCGACGCGCTGGACTACGCCCGCGCAGCGCGGCGCGGCTTTGAGACCTTCGGCCCCCGCGCCGCCGAGGACATCCAGAATACGCAGCGGCTCATCGCGCAGATCGAGGCGGATATGCGGGGGTAGGGGTGCCGCGCCGCCGTGAACAGGCGGCGCTGGAGGTCATGAAACTGCAAGGATACCATCCAGCACCAGCTCTTCAGGCTGGTGCGGCGGGGAGCGAAACGCTGCCGTGAACAGGCGACGACTGCACCGCCGTAAACAGGCGGTGCTGGGGATGGTTGCGCCGCTGTGAACAGGCGGCGCTGGGAGATGACGCTACCCTGAAGACGCGGCGCTGGAAAACCCAACACCGGCTCTCTAGGCCGGTACCCAGCACCAGCTCTTCAGGCTGGTGCGGCGGGGAGCGAAACGCTGCCGTGAACAGGCGACGACTGCACCGCCGTAAACAGGCGGTGCTGGGGATGGTTGCGCCGCTGTGAACAGGCGGCGCTGGGAGATGGCGCTACCCTGAAGACGTGGCGCTGGAAAACCCAACACCGGCTCTCTAGGCCGGTACCCAGCACCAGCTCTTCAGGCTGGTGCGGCGGGGAGCGAAAGGAGCCCGTATGCCCTGGGAGCTTGGAGAGGACCACAAGCCTAATCACAATAGCTATGCCCTGTACTGCCATGTCGCCTTCGTCACCTACAAGCGGGAACCGCTGATCAATCGGGAGAGCGCTGCATTTCTGGAGCAGTTCCTTCCCGATAAATGTGCCGAATTGGAGGTCCACCTGCTGGAGCAGGGCATCCTGTGCGATCACGTTCATCTGATCCTGAGTCTGCGACCCACCCACTACATCCCGGAGATACTCAACTATCTCAAGGGAACTTCCGCGCACGAGGCGAACAATCACCGCGACTTCCAGAACCTCCTGCGCTGGATGCGTGGCTATCGCATTGATACCATCAGCACGAGCAACCTGGAGCGGGCAAAGCAGTACGTCCGAGATCAGTACAAACGGCACCCGGATAGGATACCAACCTGACCCCTGGTGCCTTTATATGGACACGCTGCCCTGAAGAGGCAGCGCTGGAGAGAGGGCCATCCAGCCCCGGCTCTTCAGGCCGGGGCGGATAGCACCGTGCCGCTGTGAACAGGCGGCGCTGGAGAAACCGGAAATTCAGCAATGAAACGTATTTCCCTTTCCGAATACTTCATCGAGCGGTTCATCCGCGTGACTGGCGTCTCGGTCATCCTCTTCCTGGCGCTCATCTTCCTGTTTCTGCTGCGCGAGGGCGGCGCGACGTTCCTCGAGGTGCCGCTGCGCGACCTGCTCCAGACTCGCTGGTACCCTAATGAAGAATACTTCGGTCTGCTGCCGCTGGTGCTGGGGTCGCTGCTGGTGACGCTGGGGGCGGCGGCCATCAGCCTGCCGCTGGGGCTGCTGACGGCGATCTTCATCGCGGAGGTCGCGCCCCGCTGGGTGCGCGAAGTCCTCAAGCCCTTCATCGAGGTGCTCGCGGGCATCCCCTCCGTGGTGCTGGGCTTCCTGGGGATGCTGGTCGTCTCACCGCTGATCCGCGAGCACCTGGCTGCTCCGACCGGCCTGACCGCGCTGTCCGGCTCGCTGATGCTGGGCTACATGGCGCTGCCCACCATCATCAGCGTGGCCGAGGACGCGCTGGACGCCGTGCCCAGGTCCTACCGCGACGCGGCGCTGGCGCTGGGAGCCACCCACTGGCAGACCATCTGGCGGGTGACGGTGCCGGCGGCCCGCTCCGGCATCCTCACGGCGATGATGCTGGGGGTGGGGCGGGCCATCGGCGAGACGATGGCGGTGATGATGGTCACTGGCAACGCGGCGCGCATGCCGCTCACGCTCAACTCGTTCCTGCTGCCGGTGCGCACGATGACGGCGACCATCGCCGCCGAGATGGGCGAGGTCGCGCAGGGGAGCACCCATTATCACGTCCTGTTCGCCGTCGGCCTGGTGCTGTTTGTCGTTACTTTCATCATCAACCTGGTCGCTGCGTGGTCCATATTTCGGCAGGGGAAGCGGTACGGGCGGCTGCTTTCGTGAATTGCGAATTGCGAATTGCGAATTGCGAATTGCGAATTGCGAATTGCGAATTGCGAATTGCGAATTGCGAATAGCGAATAAGGAGGAAGGGATGAACTACAAGGAGTGGGAGGCAGAAGTGGCGCCGGGGATCAAGTCGGGACCGGTGTGGAAGTTCTACGCTTATCCCAAGGTACTGTTCCTGTATGACCTCGTGTGGACCGACTGTGACTACTGGCAGAAGTACCGGCGTGGTTGGGCGATCATTCAGCAGATCATCCGCAGCGCGGGCTCCATCAGTGCCAATATTGAGGAGGGTTTCGGTCGTGGTTTCGGGCGGGACTACGCCCGCTTTCTAAAGATCGCCGTGGGATCGGCGCACGAAACCCAGGGGTGGTACTGGCGGGGGCGGAAGTTACTGCCACCGGAAGTCTACCAACACCGCATAGCCTTGCTGGATGAGATCATCGCGCTCCTGGTCACTGAAGTCGAGCGTCAGATCCGCGCAGCCCGTCGCTGATTCGCCGTTCGCCGTTCGCCATTCGCCATTCGCCATTCCCATGTCCAGACAACTGCGCCAACAACTCGGCTTTGCTCTGCTGAGCCTCGCCACTACCGTGGTCGTATTGCCTATCCTGGCCCTGGTGGTCTACATCGTCGTCCAGGGCGCGCCCGCTCTCTCGTGGGAGTTCGTCACCGCGATGCCCCGCGACGGGATGCGCGCCGGTGGCGTCTGGCCGGCCATCGTCGGCACGGTGCTCCTGACGCTGGGCACCGCCGTTTTCGCCGTGCCGCTGGGCGTGGCGGTCGCGATCTACCTGGTGGAGTATGCCCGCGACACGCTCTTCACCCGCCTCATGCGGCTGGCGATTATCAACCTGGCGGGGGTACCCTCGGTCGTCTACGGCCTGTTTGGCCTGGGGTTGTTTGTCATATTCCTCCACTTCAGCACCTCCATCCTGGCCGGATCGCTGACACTGGCGATTATGACCTTGCCGATCATCATCAGCACGGCCGAGGAGTCGCTGCGTGCAGTGCCCCAGTCCTTTCGCATAGTGAGCCTGTCGCTGGGCGGTACGCAGTGGCAGACTGTCCGGCGCGTCGTGTTGCCCCAGGCGCTGCCGGGCATTCTCACCGGCGTCATCCTGGGGCTGGAGCGAGCGGCGGGGGAGACCGCTCCCATCCTCTTCACCGTGGCGGCCTTCTTCCTGCCGCGCCTGCCCCGCTCGATCTTCGACCAGACGATGGCGCTGCCCTATCACCTGTTCGTCATCAGTACGCAGGTGCCGGGGATGCCGGTGCGCATCCAGTACGGCACGGCGCTGGTGCTGCTCGTATTCGTGCTTTCGATGAACGTCCTGGCGGCAGTGACGCGCAGCCGCTTCCGCCGCCGCCGACAATGGTGATCTCCCTCCCCCCCCCCTCTAATCCCCCCCATAGGGGGGAGGTAGGAAAGGGTTGGAGGGGGCGGATTCTCCCTCCCCTATGGGGGAGGGCCGGGGTGGGGGCTGGAGAATGAATACTCAACCTAAACTCGAACTACAAAGCGTCAGTTATATCTACGAAGACGGCGTGCAGGCGCTGCGCGACGTCAGCCTGCACATCTACCCACGCGAAATCACCGCCATTTTTGGCCCGGCAGGTGGGGGCAAGTCCACACTGCTGCGGCTCCTGAACCGGCTCAACGACCTGGTGCCGGGGCGGTGTCTGGAGGGGCGAGTGCTGCTCGACGGGGAGGACATCTACGCGCCGGGGGTGGACGTGCACGCGCTGCGTCGCCGCGTAGGGATGGTCTTCGCTACCCCTGTCCCGCTGCCGATGAACATTCGGCAAAACCTGACCTACGGGCCGGAACTGGCTGGCATGCGCAACCGTGCCCGGTTGGACGAATTGGTCGAGAGCAGCCTGCGGGCAGCAGCACTGTGGGGCGAGGTGGAGAATCGGCTGGATGAACCGGCCAGTGCACTTTCGGGTGGACAGCAGCAGCGGCTGTGCCTGGCCCGCACACTGGCGCTGGAGCCGGAGGTGATCCTGCTCGACGAGCCGACCTCGGGGCTGGACCCTATCTCGACGGCCAAGGTCGAGGCCAGTTTACAGGAACTGAAGCGGCACTATACTGTCGTCATCGTCCCTCACAGCGCACAGCAGGCCGCCCGCGTGGCCGATCACGCGGTTTTTATGCTGCAGAGCGAGTTGGTTGAAGAGGGGCCAGGCGGGCAACTGTTCACCAAGCCCCGCAATCAACGCACCGAGGACTATATCACCGGTCGTTTTGGGTGACTTCGGAGCCAATTGACTTCCCTCCACGACCGTGCTATACTGCGTGCAGTGGACATGGAGAAGTGGTGAGAAGTTGGGTAGATGATGGCCGAAGTGGTGAAGTTCCTGGTCCCAGAGCGGGCACGCTATCTTGCGGAGATGGCGGAGCGAGCGCGAGCGGGCTTGAGCCGCTTCGTCGGCTACGGGGTGGACTACGACGCCACTGCTTTGCAACTCCTGGATGAGTGGATTGACCGCCATCTGCGACAGTTTCCCAATCCCTCGCAGGGAATGCGCTTGCTGTGGGTCAGTTTCCTGGGCGAGCTGTTCCGCTATCGCCACAGAGGTGAGTGGATCGTCCAGGAGCGCGACAAGGGGGGAGGATTGGCCGTGCTCTGTCCTATGGAGAGTGGCGGTCTATACACGGTGGACGTTTCCAGCCAGGTCGGACGTCGCATTGCCCACGGGATGTCCGCCTCGCTGGCCTATTTCTATACCATCACTTGCATCGAGTTGAAGGCAGGGCGATAGTTGGAGGTTGCAGATAAAGAAGTGTCAGTGGCGGGCGTCAAGCCCGACCATTGGCACACCTCGTGATGGTATCAGGAAGCAGGGCTGACGTCGCTACGCCGTCCGGCGCATGCGACGCACCACGACCAACAGGAACAACAGGCCCACGGCCAGGGCACCAGCCCCCAGAGCACCGATGCCTGTGTCAGGTGGTCTTTCGCTGCCAGGCTCTGCCGTGGCCGTCGGCCGGAGGGTGGCCGTTGGCCTGGCTGTCGCCAGCGTGGGGGGGGACGTGGCAGGCGGCGGCACCGGCGTTGGGGTGTGCGTGGGAGCCAGAGTGGGAGTGTCGGTCGGAGCCGGGGTATCCGTGGCCGTGGGCTGGGCAGCCGCCGTTGCCGCCTCGGCCACCGCTACCGCCACCGCTGTATTGGTAGCCTGGATGGCCTCGTTCTGTGCCTGGATGCGGTCTTGCATCCAGCGGTTGCCGACCAAAGCCCAGATGACGAAAGCGCAGATACCCAGCGCGAGCACACCACCCAGTACCGCTACGAGAATGATAAAGGTGCGGTTTTGCCTTTTCTCATCTTCCTCTTCTTCGATAAACTCGTTTTCTTCCATTTCTGCCTCCTCTGGTCGGCCCCTCGCCCAGGCCTATGCCCGCTGTGCCGGGCTGACCGACATGGTCTAGCGCAGAATCTCCAGGTTTGCCAGGGGGACGAAGATTGGCGCCCCCTGACCCAGGTCTACTTCCGCGCCGTGCACCCGCGTCCCCGTCTCTATACGGCGGGCGTGGGCAGGGAGTGCTCTCACCGTGCCCACTGCGCCCATATAGGGTGCTCGGATCACCCGCACCCGCGCCCCCACCGTCAGCGGCATACCAGGCTGTGTCTCGGCCGGCGGCAGCGTCTCGGCTGGCAGGGGGATGATGACTTCGGGGCGTACTATGCCCCAGCGCGGCTGGACCTGTCCACTGATTGAGGCCTCCCGGCCGTCGTTAGTCGTGAGCAGGTGGAAGATCGGTGTTGACATCGGTACTGTCCCTATGCCCTCAGTGACGACGATTGGGAAAGGCAGTTCCTCTACCAGCGGGAGCAATTCTGGCGGCAACCCGCCGGTCACGATTCCTCGCACCTGAAGTTCCTGGGCCCGCTCGATGGCGGTCTCGTTCAAACCCGCACCGCCGACGAGGATCGTCCCGTGGCAGGAAGGGTCAATGGCTTTGGCTCGCAGTAGTTTCTCGGGGCTTTTCACTACGCATTTGAGCACGCCTGAACTCTCATCACCTGTTCCCCACACTCCCTGGACCACAGCTCCCACCGTCTCAATGACCGCGCCGTAGTGCTCCAGCACGTTGCTCACCGTGCCGTGGATGCAGGCGCGCAGTTCGAACAGGGTGGGCTGCGCCTCAATCAGTACGCGCCCTCCGCCGCTGGCTGTCATCATGCCGTCTATGGGCGACTTGACAGAGCGAGCGAGCAGACCTCGCCGCGCGGCGATTACCTGATTCTGCTGTACGTCGTCGCCCAGACTGACGCGCATGCAGCGTTTAACCTGGGAGGCTGGGACACCTAGCAAACGTGCCACTGGCAGAATGTGGAAATCGCCGGGCAAGTTTGCGCGCGCTATGACCTGCGTGGGCTCAACTCGCTCACCGACATGTACCAGTGTCTCCCCCGGCACGGGCAACACCCGCTCGCGGCGCACGTTAGTCAAAGGAGTAACCTGAGTCTCAAAGGGATAGTACATTTGAATGACCAATGAACCAATGAACAATGAACAATGAACGATGTCTGCAACCTGCAATTTGCAATCTGTAATTTGCAATCTGCAATCTGCTATCCTCCCACGTCCCACAGCCATTGTCGCATCTGCGCCTGACGCTGCTTCGGCTCGCCCGGAAAGCGCAACGGACGCCCGCGGGCATCAATGATCAGCCCGGCCAGCCCACCGCTCACGCGCCGCTTGCCGGCTTTCCCTGGCCCGCCGAGGCCCACGTCGAAGTGGCGCAGTGGCCGCAATTCCAACACGGCTTGCTGACCCGGCATAAGGGGCAGTACCTCCAGGTCCCCGTAGCGCACCTCGACGCTGAATTTGCTGCCGTCGTCGTACGTCACCCGCACCTTGAGGATGATATCGCCGCGACGTGTGTGTCCGACTGGTGCAACTACCGTCGCCAGGTTGACGAAGCCCCCGCTATCCAGTGCCTCCACCGCTGCCAGCGGCTTGACCGCCGCTACGTTCCCAAATGCCGGTGCCAGTCCGTGTGCATCCAACACCAGTGTGCAGACCCCGATGGGTTCCAGTCCGTCTAGCACGATCAGGGCCGCCTGGCCGGGGCGCGGAGCATGCGCCAGCGCCCCGCCGCTGACGACGATTGTGTCGCACAGCGGCAGGAGGTGTGGATAGAGCTGTGCAGTGCCAGGCTTCCAGCCCGGGCGGGCCACTTGTAGCGTCGTGCGGATTGCCTCGCGTGCCAATGCCTGTTCCAGCCACAACTCGCGTGACTCCTGCGGGATGCTGGTCGGGCGCATCTCTTTGTTGATGAGCAATCCACGCGCCTCGTCGCCACTCATCGGTTCGGGCAGCCAGCGGGTGGTGGTGCTGGCACCTTGCTTTTGCAGCAGTCGTTCTCCCCCGAAGGTGATGCCCAGATCGCCGCGCACTGTCAGGGAAAGTCGCCCGTCGAAAGCGGCGGCTACCGTCGTGTTGGCGGCACCTACGTCCACGCCCAGCACGCCCTTCGATGGATCGCCCAGGTGCCAGAGGTACTGCACCAATCGGCCAAAAGCGCGGGCAGTGGGCGTGAGCGGCGCCGGGCTCCAACTGCTCACGGTGTCAATGCCTGGCAGTTGCTCCATCTTGTCCTGCAGATAGAGCGCGTCCAGTTCTGCCTGCGCGCCGAGCAGGTTCTCCTCTGTCAGCGTAGGACGCACGTTATCGGCGACGCGCAGTTCGGCCTGCTCACCCACGATGTCCACCACTTGCCGGCGCAACCGGGAGTTGCCTGCGTACAGCAGGCGGGGGCGCAGTTCCGGCTCTATCAGCGAGCAGGCCAGGGCCGCCGCCTCCACTAGCGCAAGCACCGGGGTTGTTGCGCCACCCTCTACACCACCGGCGATGCAGATCACGTCGGGCGCGGCGTCGCGGATTGTGCGCACGCGCTCCTCGTCACTCAGGCAGGGGCAGGATAACCCCGCTCCTACTCGGTCATCGCCAGCCAGGATCGCCTTGACCAGCGAGTAGGTGCCGGCCGCCGCCCGCTCGGCGCTGGCGACGCTCAGATCGCGCACCAAGCCGCCCAGCACGACTTGTAGCGGCTGGCTGGCGCTGACCGTTGCGGCGAACACGTCCACACCTTGACGGTCCAACTCGGGGGAGATCAGATCGCCGCCAGCGTCAAAGAAGCGCCGGCCCGTGACCTCGGAAATCTGCTCGACGGCGTGACGGATGCCGGCTGCCACGTCGGACCAGGGATACTCCGTCGTAGTGGGAGCCTCACCATGCGCTACGAAGCGGTATTGTCCGGCCGCCCGATCGAGCAACACGGCCTTGGTCATCGCCGTGCCGCAATCGGCCAATAGAATCGAGCCAATGTGTTGCTTTTCTATCATCGTTGTGTCTCTCGCTAGCCGCCTGCCACGCGGAAGTATATATCCACAAGGATGTCAATCAGGTATTGTATACGGCCGATGAAAATTGAGAGGGAAGCCGTCAATGTCCCAGCGAAGGCGACGCCATACACGAAAATCAAAAACACGCGCCCAACCCAGGCCATCATCCCGACGATCCGCGCCCATATCCCTGCCGCCCCCTGTCGCTTTCGTGCGGTGAAGGTGAAGGCCATCAATGTGCACACCGTGCCCACGACGATTAGCAAACCATCCAGCGGGCCCAGGCGGAACGAGGCCAGCGCGTCGGTGCTTAAGGCACGACCGGTTGCCCCGATCTGTGGGACGATGGTGCCCAGCAGTGCGCCACTCAATGCTACCGCCGTCCCCACCCCGACTAGATAAGCCACGGAGAAGTTTCCCACGTAGGCTTGCCTGGGGAAGCCCTTGAAAAGCAACAGGAGGCCCAACACCAGAGGGCACACTACGGCAATTGGGTTTGCCAACAACTGGGCCAGTGCCATACCGATGAGGACATCGCGGAGCAAGATGCCGAAGGAATAACCTATCAGTGCGCCAACGAAGAGGTGCAGTGCCAGCCGGTAGAGGGGATTATCGCCTAATAGGTAACTGAAGATCAGGAGCGTCAGCACCGCTCCCAGCACCAGGCCGACAATGTCGAGCATCACCTTCCCCCCCTGCGCAGGCCACCCACGGCGTAGAAGACTGCACCGAGGATCATCAGGCCAACGACGGCCACGTGCCCCGCCGCCAGGGTGTTGGTTCGCTGAGTGGCCCGCCCTCCTAATCCACGGCGTGCTTCGTAGGCGGCTGCTCCGCTCAATCCATTGATCGTTCCCTCAAGTTGTCCCGCGCTGGCATCCAGATACGGGCTGGCAGCCGGCTCCAGAGCCGCGCTCACGCCCGCCACGATCGAATACATGTCACCAAGCGCACGTGTCTGCTCGACCCACCAGCGCAGTGGCGCGGGCTGTGCGGTCAGCACAAGAATCAGTCTGGGGTGTGTATCCCCCTCGGTCTCCCCCTTATGGGGGATGTAAAGATTGGTCAGCAGTTGCGAAACGCCTGTGGCGCCGCCTGGTCGGTAGCCCACCAGTGTGTACTGCTTCTCCGTGTACCGTTCCTCGGATGCGACGATGTCACTCAGCAACCCTGCCGCCACTGTCAGTCCTTCAGGCTGTGTGCTGACGACAGAGATACGTGCCCCCTGGTCGAGCAGGTGCCGCAGGATCGGTTCCGCCACCAGGTTAAGTTCATCCGCCTCCGGTGGCCCGTACTCGAAAGCGACCAGAATGGTGTCCCCTGCGCTCACCCCTTGGGCAACGTTGTATAGCCTGATCGCTCCGGGGGGTGTGGTGGGCTGTGTCAGGGTTGGAATGTTGAATCCCACCAGTGGTGGTATCAGCATGCCTCCTATGGCTACGAGGAGCACGGCGGCTACCAGCCAACGCTGGATCCGTTCGCCAATGCTGACGCCCCGCTTGCGCACCTCTGGCCGCGGCATCTCGGCCGGCCGGGCCAGCAGATTTTGGAGCAACTGCGCCCGGGCCAGGCTTGCCTCACTGACCCCGGCCGGCAGCGTGCTCTCACGGACGGGAGGCACCTCTATGGCTGGGGCTGGTGGGAGGACACCACGCAGCCCTTGCAGTGGCCCCTCGGTCTCTACCGCCTCTTCCTCAGCGGCTGCCTCAGCCGCCTCTGGACGTGGACGCAGGGCTTTCAACCAGTCTGGTATCTCCGCGCGTGCCAGACCTTCCACCTCAGCCATTCCGATCCCAGGTTCGGGCGGAAGGGATGGGGTTACGCCCTCAAAGGCAGGTACCGACGGAGCGGAAGGCGGAGCAGGCTCCGCCTGGAGTTCGGCCAGCCACTCTGGGGCCTCGATGGTTTCTGCCTCCGTGGGAAATTCCACCGCTGGTGGAGCCGGTGGTGCCGCCTCTGGTATGGCCTCTTCCTCCGGAGCGATCTCGCGCAGCCACTCTGGAATCTCGGCCACGATGGGCGGAGGTGTACCTATGAAGGGGAGGGGCGGCGGCGGTGCGGTTTCTTCTGTTGGGGCCTCTGCTGGCATAATCTCGGCTGCTGGCAGCACGACCTCAGGGGCCGCCGCCTCCGGTGGTGCTATCTTCTGCAGCCAGTCGGGAATCTCGGCCGGTACGGGCGCGGGTATCTCGGGGGCCAGTTTCTCCGGCGCGGTCTCGGCTGCTGGCGGTGCGGCCTCAGGGGCCGCTGCCTCCGGTGGTGCTATCTCCTGCAGCCAGTCGGGAATCTCGGCCGGTACGGGCGCGGGTATCTCGGGGGCCGGTTCCTCCGGCGCGGTCTCGGCTGCTGGCGGTGCGGCCTCGGGGGCCGCTGCCTCCGGTGGTGCTATCTCCTGCAGCCAGTCGGGAATCTCGGCCGGTGCGAGCGCGGGTATCTCGGGGGCCGGTTCCTCCGGCGCGGTCTCGGCTGCTGGCGGTGCGGCCTCAGGGGTCGCTGCCTCCGGTGGTGCTATCTCCTGCAACCAGTCGGGAATCCCGGCCGGTGCGAGCGCGGGTATCTCGGGGGCCGGTTCTTCCGGCGCGGTCTCGGCTGCTGGCGGTGCGGTCTCAGGGGCCGCCGCCTCTGGTGGTGCTATCTCCTGCAACCAGTCGGGAATCCCGGCTGGGGTGGGGGGGGGCATCGTCGGCGCTTCTTCCTCCAGAGGTGCTTCGACGGCCGGTTGCCCCTCGTCCGGTGTTGCCTTAGCCTCCACGCCGATGGGGCCAATGTCACGCAACCAATCGGGGAACTCGACCGGCTCGATGGATTCGGCTATAACTTCGGGTTTCTCGGCTCTCTCCTCCCCCTCCCCCTTTTCCTCCTCCTCCTCCTCCTCCCCCTTCTCTTCCTCCGTCGAAGCCCGAAGTTGCGCCAACCAATCCTCCGCCGCCTCTTCTACTTCTTCCTTCTCTTCATCGGCTCTCTCGGCTATATCAACATGCTGTTCTCTATCCTCCTCCAGTGGGATAGTGGGTAGAGAAAGCCCCTTGATTGGAGCCTGCTCGCGTTCCGATTCCCCAGAGAGTGGAAGTGTCATTGGGATGAGGCGAGCGTTGCACCGGTCACAATAAACATTGCCGACAGGGTTCATCGTGCCGCACATCGGGCAGCGTAGAGCCGTGCGCATCGGGAGCGGTTCGCCGCATTCATTACAGAAGCGACTGCCCCTTCGATTAGCCGTGCCGCACTTTGGACAGTAGATCATCACGCCACCACTCAGAATTCACTATGAGGCCGATCGCTGCCTATGAAGATTCGCAGCGCGGTGATCACCGTGCCCAACGCGACTCCCAACAGCAGGCCACGCCCCCCGGCCATCCCCGGCACGTTGACGATCCAGTCCCGGGCGTCGGCCAGCCGCCCCAGGCCCATGAAGGGTGTGCTGCCCAGCAGCACCACAGCCACAACCAGTATGAAAAACACGGCTCCTACACTGCGCCGCGCGCGCAGCAGTCGGAACGCCGCCAATGCCAGGGTGAAGGCCACCAGCGCAGCCAGCGACGCCCCTAACGGACCGATTACGTAGTCGAACATCTGCTGGGTTGCTGTACCCGACGGCCCATACAGAAGCGGAGGGACCCAGGCTACCAGCGCAGCGAGCAGCAGTACCAGGCTGTAGAGCCAGCCCTGCCGTAAGCGAGCCACCCGCCCGCCGTGAACGCGCAGGATATTGAACAGGCCCAGGATGAAGGCGAAGGCGGCCACGATGACCGCCCACTCGACCAGGCGGTCACGGTAGTAAGTCAATGGCGGAGTCGGGATCAGGTATCCGGCCAACACGACCAGGCCCGTGATTGTTGCGATGAGGATGGGAATCCATTGCTTGACGAGACGGCTCATCGGGCTCCTCTAACTACCTACAAACGCCAGGACAGCCATGCCCAGGATGACCAGTACAAGGATCACGCGCAGGACGTCTTGAGCCACCAGGCTGACCAGGTAGCGCCGCTCTCCGGTCGTATAAGCGCCGGCGGCGTACAATTCCTCCCCCACGGCCAGGTGATCGGTGGTGGGATATAGTGTGCCGATAGCGCGGGGCGCGGCGGCGGCGGCCAACTGGGGAAGGTCACGCCGGGCTCCAGCGTCGGTGATCAACGAGACCTCGGCTCCGAAAGCGCCCACCATCACGTTGGTCGTCACGTTCTCAGTCGCGACCACGTTGGCGGCCCCGGCTGCATACGCCACCGGTGATGGCGCGACGAAGCGCACCCGACCAGGGTCATACCGCTCTGTGAGGTCACGCCGCTCATATGCCCGCCGCAGGATGTCCTGGACCAGAGGAAGCAGCGTGGAGTCACCAACGGTGATGATGGGCTGGACGCTGTAGGAGATGGCGACGCCAGCCAGTGCCTCCACTATCTGGAGCCCGGCCAGCGACGAGACTGCATCCTCCCCGTTCAGCCTGCCGCCGCCGAGTGCGATGTGAATTGTCCCACCGCGCTCAGCGGCACGCCCCACTTCGTCCCGCAGATCCTGGAAAGCGGGCAGTGGACGTATTGTCGGGCGTGGACCCTTCTGGCCGAGCAGGATCAGCAGCATCACCAGCACCAGGCCGCTGAGGATCAGCAGGAGAATGGCCCCGACGTGCATTACTATCTCTCCTCTCCTTCCAGGTATGCTCTTAACCGCTCCAGCAATTCTGGACTGTCCAGCAGAGTCACGGCTCGCTCAACCGTCGTGTCGTTCACGAGGTCGGTCACCAGCGGCTGGGCCATAAGAAGTGCCTGGCTGCCCAGAAACCCAAACGCACGGGCAGTCTCGAGCAGTGATAGCGTCACCGATGAGAGGCCCAGTGCGTCAATGCGTCTGGCCCACGTCTCAACCCATGCCTGTTGCTCTGCCTCACTGCTCACGGTAGGGCCTTCTAGTGCTAGTATACCAAAGATATGGAGGAAGCGCCAACTCTCGTCAGCGATGGTCTTGTACAATGTGCTCAGTATAGCACGATTTTTCGGGAGTGTAAAGTGCAAGAAAACAAAGCCCATACGTGCCTGGAGCGGTGGGCTAAGCATCATAGTAGCGTTCTGCGTGCTCTATCCCCGATAGGTGTGCACCGGGCGCATGGGGTGCCGACCATACAAAAGGCGCGCCGCTCAGCCTTGTAGCAGATGTGCTCCTCGCTGAGCGTCAAGAGTTCTCCTTCACGCAGGAGTGTAATCACACCTCTGCGGCTTGGGCGGTGATGCCGGCCATCAGCAGCCCTAACTGTTCCTTGGTAGCCTGGTCGGCTGGCAGGGTGTCCATTATCTGCCCCTTGTACATCACCGCGATGCGGTCCGAGAGGGCCATAATCTCGTCCAGTTCAGCCGAAACCAGCAGCACGCCGCACCCGGCGTCGCGCATGCGCACAATCACCTGGTGGATGTACTCGATGGAACCCACGTCCAGCCCGCGCGTCGGCTGATTGGCGATGAGCAGTTTGATCGGGCGCGAGAGTTCGCGGGCGACGATGACCTTTTGCTGATTGCCCCCCGACAGTTTGGACACCGGCAGGTAAGGGCTGGGCGTGCGCACGTCGAATTCGTGCACCAGCCGGCGGCCGTTCTCATCTACAGCCTGATGGTTGAGCACGCCGCTCCTGGCAAACGGCGGCAGGTAATAGGTGCACAACACCAGGTTGTCGGTGACCGGAAATGGCAGCACCAACCCATATCGCAGGCGGTCTTCGGGGATGTGGGCTATGCCGGTTTCGATGATCGGGCGGGGCGGCCTGCCCGTCACGTCGCGCTCCAGCATCATGACTTGACCACTGTGGGCCTGGCGCAGGCCGGTGAGCGCCTCGACCAGTTCGGTCTGGCCATTGCCCTGCACGCCAGCGATGCCTAGCACTTCGCCAGTCCGCACGAAGAAGGACGTACCACGCACAGTCTCTGCTCCCCGATCGTCGAACACGTGCAGGTTCTCCACGTGCAACACCTCTTCGCCGGGATGGGCCGGCCCCTTCTCCACTCGCAGGAGCACCTCCCGGCCGACCATCATTGAGGCCAGCGCGGGCTCGCTGGTTTCAGCCGGTGTGGTCGTGCCTACCACCTGTCCGTCTCGCATCACGGTGATGCGGTCGGCCACGGCAAACACTTCCTTGAGTTTGTGGGTGATGAAGATGACCGATTTGCCCTGGTCAGCCAGCGAGCGGACGACCTTGAACAGTTCCCTGACTTCCTGGGGCGTGAGCACAGCCGTCGGTTCATCGAGGATAAGAATATCCGCCTTACGATATAGGGCCTTGATGATCTCCACGCGCTGTTGTATGCCAACGGGTAGATCACTCACGTAGGCATCGGGGTCCACGTCTAACCCGTACTGGTGCGATAGTTCGCGCACTTGCGCCGCCACGCTGCGTTGATCGAGCACCATCCCGCGTACTGTCTCGCTGCCAAGCATAATGTTTTCGGCCACGGTGAATACAGGGATGAGCATAAAGTGCTGATGCACCATGCCAATGCCGTGCGCGATTGCGTCTTTGGAGGTGTGAATGTCCACCGGTTTGTCGTCGAGGAAAACCTCGCCCGCGTCTGCCTGATACAGACCATAGATGATGTTCATCAGCGTGGTTTTGCCCGCGCCGTTTTCGCCCAGCAGGGCGTGAATCTCGCCCTTGCGCAGGTCGAAATCCACGTGGTCGTTAGCCAGGACACCAGGGAAGTGTTTGGTGATACCTTTCGTTTGAAGTGCCAGGCTCATCTGTTGCTCCGTTTCCTCAAGTTGGGGCGAGGCATTCCTGGAAGCATATCTCGCTGAGTAAGGTTTTGCGTCTCAGGAATCATCTTTTGTTTTCGAAGTGGCGCCTGTGGAATGCGTCGCCCTTACTTCTCGTACGGCACCCCATCTGCTGCTGGCGGGGTGGTCTTGCCGATGATGCCTGTCAAGATGGCCATCGTCAGCAAATAGGGCACCAGGCCGACGATGTAGGCCTGCTGCAGGAAGGCCCACTGGGATGGAATCTGTTCGCGGAAGAACTGCAGGTTGATCTGCAGCGCCTGCGCGGCGCCGAACACCAGCGCGGACATCCACGCGCCGAACGGCGACCAGTTGCCGAAGATCATGGCCGCCAGCGCGATAAACCCACGCCCGTTGGTCATCAGCGGTTCGAACGACGGCACCGACTCCAGCGTGAAGTACGCTCCGCCCAGGCCAGCGATCATCCCGCCGATGATCACGTTGGCGTAGCGCATGCGCGCCACGTTGATGCCCACCGTGTCGGCAGCGCGTGGGTGCTCGCCGACCGCCCGCGTGCGCAGCCCCCAGCGCGTGTAGAACAGGACGAAGTGGGTGACCAACACCAGCACAACCGCGCTCACCGCAATCGGCTGCTGCTCGAAGATGCTCGCGATAGGTGAGCCGGCCAACAGCGGGATTTTAAGGCGCGGCAGTACACCCGGTGCGTGAGGCACCTGCCCCCCGAAGATGCTCCCCTGCTCGAAGAACAACTGCCGGTTCAGGAAGCCGGTGACGCCAATGGCCAGGATGTTGATGACTGTCCCGCCGATGATCTGATCCACCTTGTACGTCACAGACAGGACGGCGTGCAGCAGTCCCAGCAATCCGCCGGTGAGAATAGCGGCCACCACGCCGACGAGCAGGCTGGGCATAGGCGCCATTTGCAGGATCGAGTTGAGATAGATGGCAGCAAACCAGCCGAAGAAGGCCGACGCGAGCATCATCCCTTCGATACCGATGTTGACCACGCCGGCGCGTTCGCAGTAGATACCGCACAATGCTCCCAGGGTGAGTGGCGTGGCCACTGAGATGGTAGTCGCCAGCATGCTCACCACGATGATGGTCGGGGAGACCTCTCCTCCACCGACCAGCACGACCACGCCGATGAGGATCAGGATAATCAGAGCGATGAACCCAAAGCGTCGCCAGTCCATATACACCTCCTCAGCCGCCCCAGCCCCGCGTGAGCACCAGTCGCTCCTCGCGAGCGCGGATGCGATAGATCCAGCGGATGATCGCGTCGGCCGCGACGAAGAGCAGGATGAGCGCCTGAATGACCGAGATGACGTCCACCGGAATCTGAGTGAGGAACTGCATACGGGTTGCACCGTTGCGCATCGCGCCGAAGAGCAGCGCAGCCAGCACCACGCCCAGCGGATGCGTCTTGCCCAGCAGCGCGATCGCGATGGCGTCGAACCCGTAACCGACGGAGAAGCCCAGCTCGTGCCGGTAGTTGAGTGCGGTCACCTCGGTCGCCCCGGCCAATCCGGCCAGCACGCCCGACAGCATCATCGTGACCACGATGGTGCGAGACACGCTCACGCCAGCGTAGCGGGCCGCATCGGGGTTGGCCCCGGCGGTGCGAATCTCGAACCCCAGCGTGGTTTTCTGCAAGACCCACCAGACGATGCCGGCTATTGCCAATGCCAGGACGAAGCCCCAATGTAAGCGTAAACCGGGGAAGATGGGGGGAATACGCGCACTTTCGGCGATCCTGGGCGTGCGGGCCACGACGTTGAGCGGGTGGGGGTCCTTCATCGGCCCGTTGAGGAGAAAACTGGTCATGTTCAGGGCAATGTAGTTCATCATAATGGTATTGATAACTTCGTGCGCGCCCGTGTGGGCTTTGAGCCAGCCAGGGATGGCTCCCCAAATGCCGCCGGCCAGCATCCCCGCACCGACGGTCAGTGGGATGTGGACGACGGCCGGTAACGTCACGCCCAGCACGTCCGGCAGCGCATAGCCCACCCATGCCGCTGCTACTGCGCCAAACGCCAGTTGCCCCTCCGCGCCGATGTTGAACAGGCCGCCCTTGAAGGCCAGTGCCACCGCCAGGCCGGCGAAGATATAGGGTGTGGCCCACACCGTCGTTTCGCTCAACGCCTTGGCAGATCCGAACGCGCCCTCGAACAGACCCCTGTAGGCCGCAAGCGGATCACCGCCGACGGCCTTGATGACCAGTGCGCCTATCACCATCGCCGTGAACACTGCCAGGAGTGGCACTAAAACGGCGTTGATGGCTGGCCTCAGTTTTTCCCGGGCCGTGGATGCAATTTTTGGGGCGGCTTTCTTTACTGGTGTGCTCATTGGCTTCACTTTCGTTTTGTGGAAAAGTGCGACGCACCGCTACATTCTCGCGGGTGCGTCGCACAATTCACTATTTGCTATTCAACATTCGCTATTCTGGCTTGGCTGGCGACACGCCCGTCTGCAACGTTCCGTCCTTGAAGGCCTGGTCAATTTCCTGCACCTTGGCGTCAACCTCTGCCGGGACGCGATCTGCCAGGTCGTGATAGGGCGCCAGACCGGCCGCGCCGACGTAGTTGCCACCCTGCGGGAAGTTGCCTTCCATGGCCATCTTGATCAGGTCGAACGTGCCAGGGGTGAGCAGTTTCATCGCGCTGGTCAGCAGCGCGCTCTGTGCTTCGGGCACGGTGTAGTACTGATCGGTGTCTACGCCGATGGCCATCACGCCCTTCTCGGCACAGCCGAGCAGCGCACCGTTGCCGGTCTTGCCGCCCGCGCCGAAGACGACGTCCACGCCCTTGTCAATCATTGAGATGGCGGTCGTCTTGCCCCACTCCGGGTCGGTGAAGGTCTTGTCGAAGCCCACGTCATTGTGGTAGACGATGTTCACCTCGACGTCCGGGCGGACGTATTGAGCCCCGGCGCGGTAGCCCTCGCCAAAGCGCCACACCGGCGGGACGGCATCGGTGCCACACACGGAGCCGATCTTGCCGCTCTCGCTCATCAGCGCGGCCAGCGCACCGGCCAGAAAACCTGACTGATCTTCGGGGAAGATCAGGCCGACGACGTTCTCCACTTCGGCGCCAGGGTACTGTTCCTGGTCTACGCCGATGAACTTGACGTCCGGGTACTGCGGGCCGGCCTCCAGGGTGGCCTCACCCAGCGCGAAGCCCACGGTCACAATCACGTCGAACCCGGCATCGGCGAACTGGGCGATGTTCTTGCCGTAGTCCTTCGAGTCGGTCGTCTCAATGTACTGGACGACGGCTCCCAGTTCTTTCTCGGCCTGTTTCACGCCTTCCCACGTGGACTGGTTGAATGACTTGTCGTCAATCTTGCCCACGTCGGTCACCAGACCCACGCAGAAAACATCGGGGTCGCTGCAATCGGCCTCACCCTCACCCGCTGGTGCACAGGCTGCCAGCAGTGTAACAACTGTCAACAGACTTATACTCGCCAAAAGGTACTTGCGCATTTCGGTCCTCCTCCTGTGAAATTTAATTTATCGTTTGCCAGTGGGTATAGTTAAAGGCTCTCTCTATATGCTCACCTCCTTTCGCCCGCACGTGAAATCGGTTATCTGTTCAGCGCGGTGGACATATTATAGCCGAACTGGGGACAAAGGCAAGCAGGGCCTCCCGTTCGTGCGTGCTCCCGGCGCTTCGACGTGCGCTGATAGGCAGGACATGATATAATCAATGAGCCAATGACCGATGAACAATGAGCCAACGGACAGGTGAGCAAATGACAAACGACAAAGCCCGAACCCCAGAGCCCAAAAGACAACAGTCAATGGGCCTGCTCATCACAGGCGCTCGTGAACTGGGTATCACGCTCGCCGACTGTCACTTGACTGCCTGCGAGACTTACTGCCGGGAACTGCTGGCCTGGAACGCGCGCTTCAACCTGACCGCCATCACCGATTGGGAGGGGGTGCTGGTGCGTCACTTCCTCGATTCTCTCTCCTGCCTCAAGGCGCTGCCCCGGACAGAACTGGCGACCGGGGCGCGGGTGATTGACGTGGGCACAGGGGCGGGGTTTCCGGGGTTGCTGCTCAAGATCGTCTGCCCGGGGATGCGGCTGACGCTGCTGGAGGCAACGGGCAAGAAGGTGGCCTTCCTGGAGTACGTGGTGCGTACGCTGGGGCTGGGGGAGGTGGAGATGATCCATGGGCGGGCGGAGGAACTGGGGCACGACCCGGCTCACCGCGAGCAGTACGACTGGGCGCTGGCCCGCGCCGTGGCGGAGATGCCGGCATTGGCGGAGTACCTGCTGCCGCTGGTGCGGGTGGGGGGGGCGGCGCTGGCGCAGAAGGGGGAGGGGGCCGCTGCCGAGGTACATGGGGCCGACGCGGCTATCGTGACGCTGGGGGGGCGGGTGCGGCAATTGGTGCCGGTGGAACTGCGCGGACTGGCCGAGACGCGCTATCTGGTGGTGGTGGATAAGGTGGCCGCCACGCCGGATAGGTATCCCCGCCGGCCGGGCCTGCCGCAGAAGCGGCCGTTGAGGTGAGTAGGTGGGTAGACGATGAATGAGTAAATGAGTAGATGAAGCATGTCCTCGTTCCTCATCTACCCATTTATCATCATCCATCACTTACCCATCCGCTTTCTACTCATCTGCTCCCTTCACAATCCCCCCCCGCACCTCCATCGTCACCGCCCGCTCCCTAAACTCGGCGCTGAACATCTCTGGATCGGTGGCGGTGAGTAGCGCCTGCTCGACGCTATCCACCTGGGCCAGGAGGTAGCGCCGCCTGCCCGTGTCCAGTTCGGCCAGCACCTCGTCGAGCAAGAGCACCGGCGCTTCTCCCGTCCGCTCCCGCAGGAACGTAAGTTCCGCCAGTTTGAGCGCCAGCACCGCCGTGCGCTGCTGTCCCCGCGAGCCGAAGGTGCCCAGGTCCACCTCGTGTGTACCCTGGGCGGGACTGCCGGCGACGAAGCGCAGTTCGTCCCGGTGCGGGCCGGTGAGCGTCACTCCGCGCGCAATTTCGTCCAGCCGCCGCGCGAGGAGTGCCTGCCGGAAGGCCGCCACTAGCCCCTCGGCCTCGATTCCCGGTGGCGGCCCCCCGTAGGGTTGCATGCTCAGCCCCATCTGGTACCTCAGCGCGGGCGGCGCGGCCGGGTCGAAGTTGGGGCGATACTCCAGCCGCAGCCACTCCGCCTCGCCGGTGAGTTGCTGGTGAATGTGACCAGCGCGCTGTGAGAGGGCGGCCACCAGTTCGCGGCGGCCATTGGCGACGATGACTCCCTCACGGGCCAGCATCTCCTCGAAGGGGGCCAGTTGGGCCAGGTCACCTTGCTCGTCGCGCAGGTGGCGCAGCGCGGCGTTGCGCTGGCGCAGCGCCTCGGTGTAGCGCTCCAGCGCCGCGCAGTAGTCCCTGTCCACCTGGCACAGTGTGTCGTCCAGGTAACGGCGACGGCCAGCGGGCGGGCCGGCGACCAATTCCACGTCCTGCGGCATGAAGAGCACGACGTTTAGTGGCCCGGTCAGGTCGGCACGGCGCTTGCGCACCCGGTCCACGCGAATGGTCTTTTGTAGCCGCGTCGTGCCATCCGCCAGTGGTCGCTTCTCGAGGACGATCTCCACCTCCTGGATGCGGTCGCTCCGCGCGACCTCGGCCCACACGCGGGCATAGGGCAGCCCTTCCGCCTCAGCCTCCCACTTGATGAGTTGGCGGTCGAGGGGGGTGAGGGGCGAGGAACCGGTGGCGAGGAGATAGATCGCCTCCAGCAGACTGGTCTTACCCTGGGCATTCGCGCCGTAGAGGAGCAGCGGCTGCTCGGGCAGGGCCAGTTCCAGGCGGGCGTAGTTGCGGAAATTGGTCAGGCCGAGGTAACGGATGCGCATGGTAGACCTACCTAGTGAGACCCCTGGTCATTGCATGGGCTGAGCGGCGGGCGCGAACAGTCACGGCAGCGCCAGTTCGACCACGACCATGCGGTGGTCGGAGGCCAGCGAATCGAGCACGCGGGTGTCCCGCACCTCCAGCCCCCGCGCCCAGACGAAGTCAATGCGCTTGCGAGGCTCAATAGCTGGGTCGGTGAAGGCCGGGTCGAAGCCGCCGGCGACGAAGGGATCGTCGAAACCTGCGGCGCGGACGCGAGCGTAGGTGGGTGAATCGGGGGTGGAGTTGAAGTCGCCGCCCAAAACGGCCGGGCTGGCGTCGCCGATGTAGGCCAGCGCGTCGTCCAACTGGCGCGCCCGCTCCTCCGGCTCCAATCCCATCCAGACGCCGTAGGCATCCAATAGCCTATTGCCAACCATCACGCGGGCGTGCACGATGGCGGTCTGCTCCAACTGGCTGGTCAGTAGTGCCGTGTCAGCGTCGGTGATGGGGAAGCGGGTCAGAAGCGCGATGCCGGAGAACCCCTCCAGCGCCGGGCCGTAGACCGCCTGCATCCCCAGCCTGCGCGCCAGCCACAGTGCGTCGTCCACGCCGTAACTGGTGATGCGGCAGGTGTCTACCTCCTGCAGCATCACGATGTCGGCGCCGCTCTTCTCGATGGTGCGGGCCTGCTCCTCCAGGTTGAACTGCCAGGGGGTGTTGTAGCCATAGTGGATATTGTAAGTGCCGACGCGGATGGGGCCGGCCTCCTTTGGGTGGAGCGCGGGGGGCCAAGCGAAGACGACGGCCAAGAGCACCACCATGGCGGCGGACAGCCAATGCCACCAGCGTTTCAGGTTCCAGGTTTCAGGTTCCGGGTGCACGGGGCGGAGGGCGGGGAGGCAGGCGACGGCGGCGGCGACCAGGAAGACATATAGCCCCATTCCACGGAAGGCCGGGATGGTGTAGGGGTAGGTGAAGGTGAAGGCCAGGGCGAAGTTGAGCAGGAGGAAAAGCAGCATTCCCAGCGCCAGTGCCGGCCCTGTGCGGTCGCTGCGGCGGGGGCCGATGATGTCCAGGAGCGCCGTCAGGATGAAGAACTGGGTCGCCAGCAGGCTCAAGGCGGAGATGGTTCCACCTCCCCGCTTCCCCGCGACCAGCCCTAACAGCGTTATGAAGAGATACTCCAGTCCGCCCAACCGCTCGACCGAAGACCGCCCCCCCCTTGGCAGGTGGACGCCAGGCATCAGCGGCAGGAGCGTGACCGCCATCAGCAGCGGCGCGACGACGGCGTAGTCCACGCCGCTCCAGCGGGCCAGCGCGTTGGGGAAGCCCAGCAGCGATGTCTCCAGAAACAGCAGCGCCCCCACAGCCAGGCCGCCCGCAAAGCCGATACCTTCCTCAGACGGGGATTCATCCTGGGTACGGGAGAAGGCCAGCCAGGCCACGATGCACGTCGCCAGCGAAAGCGCCGCCTGCACCGGCAGCCACCAATCGCGTAGCCCGACGTCGAAGGTGTTCCCGGCGGCGCGGAGAAACTGGTCGGCGGCGAGGGCCAGCATCAGCCCGGTCGGGAAGATGTGGGGCCGTCTCCGCAGCAGCGTGGCGGCGTACATCCCGGCCGCTCCGACGACGAGGATGCTGCTCCAGAGCCGCACCATCGGCAGGTTGATCGTCAGCGGGACGCGGGCCAGCGCGGCGACGAGGGCCGTGGCGAACAGCAGTGTGCGGTGGCTGCGGCGTGGGGCCGCAAGCGGCGTCAGCAGCGCCACGATCACGAGCAGCAGGACGCCCCCCATCGTCGTCAGCGGAATCATCTCGGCGAAGATGGTGTCGTAGATGAGGCCGAAGAGGACGGAGAATAGGACGCGCACTGATTGGACGAGAAAGAGCAGGACGGCGGTTGCTTCGAGGGGGTGAAGGAACTTGGGGTCACGCATTAGTCACCTCCTGGTATGGGCAGTTAGCCGGTGGTCACCGGCCGCCAGCGCCCGCGCGATGCGGGCTGCCACTCGGGCGTTGTTGAGCAGCAGCGCCTCGTTGGCCCGCCGCGCCCATCCGCCGGTCAGTTCGACCAGTCGGGCCAGCAGGAATGGAGTCAGTGCCTTGCCGCTCACGCCGGCCGCCTCTGCCTCCTCCACCGCCTGCGCAATGGCCACCTCGGCCTTGTTGACCGGGAGTTCGTCGGCCTCGGGTACTGGGACGCAGACCAGGAGCGCCGCCGGCAGGCCCAGTTCTGCCCGCGCCCGCGCCATCCGTGCCACCTCCTCCGGCGTCTCAACCCGCGCGTCCACCCTCAGTCCCGAGCGGCGGCTGTAGAAGGCAGGGAACTCGTCTGTGCCGTAGCCGATCACTGGCACGCCGTGGGTCTCCAGATATTCCAGCGTGCGCGGCAGGTCAAGGATGGCCTTGGCCCCCGCGCAGACGACGACGATGGGGATGGTAGCCAGCGCGGGGAGATCGGCCGAGATGTCCTCGGGGTGGCCCCGGTGCACGCCGCCGATGCCGCCGGTAGCAAAGACGTGGATGCCGGCGTGGTGGGCCAGGTGCATCGTCGCGGCGACGGTCGTGCCGCCACTCACGCCCTGGGCCAGAACGGGTGGCAGGTCGCGCAGGCTGACCTTGCGAGCCGCCCGGTCGGAGGCTAGCCGTGCCAGTTCCTCGTCGGAGAGGCCCACCCGCGCGTTGCCCTCCAGTACGGCAACGGTGGCCGGCAGTGCGCTCTCCTTGCGCACCGCCGCCTGCATCCGTCGGGCTATCTCCAGATTGGCTGGGGGTGCGAAGCCGTGGGTGACGAGCGCCGATTCCAGCGCTACTACTGGCTGGCCGGCTGCCAGCGCCACAGCGATGTCATTCATTAGTCTGGTAGTCATGTAGTCACTTAGTCAGGTGGTCGGGTGGTCAGGTGGTCACTTAGTCGGGTAGTGAGGTAGTCAGGTGGTCGGGTAGTGAGGTAGCCAGGTGGTCGGGTAGTCAGGTAGTCAGGTGATCGGGTGTAGTCTTTCATAAAGTCATACCCCTCCCGTCGTTTCATAAAGTCATACCCCCTGTGAGATGGGCTGGGGATAGCACATTGACAACGGTAACACAAGTTGCCGGACAGGCAAATCCTCCAGAGCCGTGGGCAACCCTGTAATCTCTTCGACGCTCAGGCCCCTGGCATCCCGGCGAACTGGGGGCAAATCAGGGAGACGCTGGCCACGTTTGGTCTTCGGCTTGACTTGGGCGAACACAAACTGACGCTGCTCAGGGTCAAAGCTAATGGAAACCGTCTGACCAGCCCAAGCTGTGCCCATTCCATAGCGCCGGCTGCCCAATGAAACTTGTCCAACTTCGCTCACGGAGCGGATCCAAGTGCGAGCGGTCAGATACTCGTCTACTCGCTTCAGGTCGAACAAGTCCAACTCCCACTCTGGGCAATACGGGTGACGGGGGACAAGCAACTGGGGATGGGCGACCAATGGTGGTTGGCCGTTGCAGCCCTTGGCCCGAGATGGACACTCTGCATTGAGTTCGTGCCAGTCCGCGTCCACCTGCTTCTGTAGCTCGCCTGCGTCATCGAAGTGCTGATCGATCAGGGTACGCTCATTGAGAGTGCGATGACCTCACTCAATACAGCCGTTCTGCTGGGGCGACGAGATCAGACGGGGCTCGATGCCCAAGCCCACCCACCACAGAGTCAACTGCGTGGGGAACGGCGTGGGATCAGCATCCACGAAGGTCGAGGCATGGTCGGTCTGGATGGCATCGGGCAGCCCCCATTCCGTGAAGGCGATCCGACAGTCCTGCTGCACCTGAGCAATGGTCAACTTGACGATTCGTTGCTCCGGTCGTTCGGCAGGATGAATCCGATGCATCACGGTCGCACGCCCGAACTCATCCCGATCCTGGTCGATGGTGACCGTACCTACTCCGGCAACATAGAGGGACTCTTTGGTGTCCATTTGCCACACTCCGTGAGCTACACCCGCCGGTGGATGCTTCGGTTGGGCTGGACGACGCTTGGGAAACAGACGGTCGCCAAAGCTACGCCAGTAGCGCCACACCGTGATGGGACGGGGAAGCTTCTTGCCCTTCAGCGAGGGACGTTCGCCCATCTTCTTCACCACGTAGGCAGCTCCCCAGGTCTTGTGTTCGCACTTGAGGCGCAGGGCCACGTAACGCATCAGCGGATCGAAGCCTGACATAGGGCCAGTAGCCGGGCGGCCGAACGTGGTTACCAGAGCACTCAGACCGTCGCGCCGGGATCGGCGAAGCCACTTTCGAGCTGTCCAGAACGAAACGCCGGTCTGATCCGCCACGGCCTGGTAGGACTCGCCTTGGTCTGCCAAGCATCCCATCTCCTGGCGCTGTTGAACAGTGGTTGCACGTGTTGCTGGCATTGTTCTCCTCCATATGCCTGAGATTTCTGGAGGAGAGTTTGCCAGCCTGTCTCAGATTGTCAAGGTTCAGGAGGTACGACTTTATGAAATGCCCAAGGGGGCACGACTTTATGAAAGACTACATCGGGTAGTCAGGTTGTCAGGTGGTTGGTTAGTCAGGTAGTCGAGTGGTTAAGAATGGCTGCGGTGCAGGTAGCCGATGAAGCCATTAACCAGTTTCTTGGCTTCAGTGGCTTTGTCGTAGATGAGTCGAAATTGGTCAGCGTTGATGTACATCTGGTCGAGGGTGATGTAAAGTTGCGACTGGACTTCGCTGGCTGAACGACGGGAATAACGCAGGAAGCGGATGAACTCGGCATCGCTCCCGGCGTCGAACCCTTCGGCGATGTTGTGCATCACTGACCCGGCCGCATCACGAATCTGGTCCTTGAGTCGGAAGTCGCGGGCGAATGCGCCTGATGACGTGACCTCATACACCAGCTTCGTGAGTTCACGTGCTATCTGCCAGGCTTTTGCATCTTCAAAGCGCTCGATCTTCATTGTTTCTCCTTTGACCCCTCGGCCTATCTGACTACCTGACTATCTGACTACCTGACTACCTGACTACCTGACTAACAACTCCACCGCCAATCGTGCGTACACCTCTGCAGCGGCGTAGACGTCGGCCAGCCGCACGTGCTCGTCGGCGGTATGGGCGTGGTGGGGATCGGCCGGTCCAAAGCCCACGGTGGGGATGCCGGCCGCGCCTGCTGTATAGACCCCCTCGGTCGAGAAGTCCCAGCGGCTCACCTGGGGGCGACGCTGCAACTGCCCCCGCACGGCCCGTACGGCAGCCACTACCAGCGGGTGATCTTCCGCCATCACCCAGGCGGGATAGAACTCGCGAGCGTGGCAGGCGTAGCCGGTGTAACTGGTGGTGTGGTACTCTGTTACTTCTACCTCGGCCTGCACTCCCTCGCGGGCGATGACCCGCTGTACCTCGGCCAGGGCCATCGTCTCGTTCTCCCCCAGCGTCAGACGCCGGTCAATGATCAACTCGCAGCGGTCAGGTATGGCGTTGCGGCTACTGGCGCGAGATAAGATGTCGGTCACCGCCAGGGTGCCTGGGCCGAGGAAGTCGTCGTGTCCCAACTGGCTGGCGAGGAGTTCCAGGCCGAACACCAGCCGCGCGGCGGTGTAGATGGCGTTGTCTCCCAGGTCGGGGCTGGCGGCGTGGGCCGAGCGCCCGTGGGCGACAAGGCGCATCTCCAGCCGTCCTCGCTGTCCCCGAGTTACGTCCAGGCCGGTCGGTTCGCCCAGCACCACCCAGTCCGGGTGTATCCCTTCCGCCTCGATCAATACCCGTGACCCCAATCCCTCGCATGGCTCTTCCTGCACCACGCAGGCCACGACGAGATCTCCCTTCAGCGCCACTCCCGCATCGCGCAGGAGTTTTGCCCCGTAGACCATCGCTGCCAGCCCACCCTTCATGTCGCAAGCGCCCAGGCCGTAGAGCGCGCCGTCCTCGACCTCGGCTCCGAAGGGCGCGTGGCTCCAGGCTTCGGGGTCGCTGACCTGTACCGTGTCCATGTGGCCGTTGAGCATGAGCACAGGGCCATGGCCTGGCCCGATCCAGCCGACGACGTTGCCGATGCGATCAGTGTGCACATCGCGGAAGCCCAGGCGCGTCATTTCCGCGACGATGCGCTCTGCCACCGCGCCCTCCTGGGTCGAGGGGCTGGGCGTCCGCACCAGGTCGCGCAGAAAGGTCACCAGATTGTTTTGGTCTTGAGGGCTTAGTCTGAATACATCCATGGTCGGTTTCGTGCTTTAGGTTTTCCATATATGATACTACGAGTCGGGGCGGAGGGCAAGCCAGCGACGCTCAGCATTTGACAGAACTGGCGGAGCATGTTAACATCTGTGTTGTACGAAATGGTTAGACCTGATGCACTGGAATTGACCGAAAGCACCGTCAGGCCGGAGGGCGCAGGCAAGGCGGTGTTTTTTGAGTATAAGAGCGCCTTTACCTATTAGGAGTAAAGTCTTATGACTGAGAAACTACGTATCGTGCCCCTGGGCGGCCTGGGGGAAGTCGGCAAGAACATGATGAGCATTGAGTACGGCCGCAATGTCCTCGTCGTGGATGCGGGCATCATGTTCCCCGAATCCGACATGCTGGGAATTGACTACATCATCCCCGACTGGGGATACCTGCGCGATAAGAAAGACCGCATCCGCGCGATAGTCATCACCCATGGCCACGAGGATCACATCGGCGCCCTCTCCCACTTTCTGGAAGAGTTCGACGTGCCGGTTTACGCCACGCGGCTGACCCAAGGCCTGGTCGAGGTCAAGATGAAGCGGAGGCGTATGTCAGGGTCGGCGGTGCTGAACACCTACGCGCCCGGCGACGTCATCAACGTTGGTCCCTTCACCATCGAGCCCTACCACGTCTGCCATTCCATCCCCGACGGGGTGGGGCTGGGCATCACGACGCCAGCAGGGCTGATTGTGCATAGCGGCGACTTCAAGTTCGACCACACGCCGGTGGATGGCTGGCCCACCGATTACGCCAAACTGGCCGAGTTCAGCGGGCGCGGGGTACTGGTGCTTCTCTCCGACAGCACCAACGCCGACCGCCCTGGCACCACTCCTTCTGAGGCGGTGCTGGATGATGCGTTCGACCAGGTGATGCGCCAGGCGCCGGGCCGGGTGATCGTGGCGACGTTCGCCTCGCTCATCTCTCGCATCCAGCAGGTTGTGGATGTGGCGGCGCAGCATGGCCGCAAGATTGCCATCGCTGGCAGGACGATGGTTGAGAATACCAAGATGGCCCGCGAGTTGGGCTACCTCGACATCCCTGACGGTATGTTGGTGACGCTGGGCGAGATCAAGAATCTGCCGGCCCGTGAGACGGTCATCATGGCGACCGGCACGCAGGGTGAGCCGACGGCGGTGTTGAGCCGTCTGGCGGTCGGGCGGCATCCTTCGCTGCGTATCCGGGAGGGGGACACGGTGGTGTTCTCCTCGCACACCATCCCTGGCAACGAGGAACTGATCCACCGCGTCGTCAACCGCCTCTTCCAGAAGGGCGCAGACGTCTACTACGAATCGCTTGCACAGGTGCACGTCTCGGGCCACGCCAGCCAGGAAGAGCAGAAGTTGCTGATTAACATACTCCGTCCTCGCTTCTTCGTCCCCATCCACGGCGAACTGCGTCACCTCAAGCAGCACGGCAAGATGGCGCGACAGTTGGGCATCCCGTCCGAGAACATTGCCGTGGTCGAAAATGGCTATGTGTTAACCTTGGATGAGGGGCAGTTGAAGATTGGGGAGCGAGTGCCTGGCGGCTACGTCTTCGTGGATGGGGCGCGAGTGGGCGAAATCGGGCCGGCGGTGATGCACGAGCGGGATGCGCTGGGGCAGAACGGTTTCGTGATGTCTATCGTGCGCTACGAGCGCAGGACGGGCCGACCTGTGGGCCGGCCGCGCATTGTCACACGCGGCTTCATCTTCGTCCCCGGGGCGGAGGACCTGCTGGCCCAGGCGGAGGAGGTTGCCCAGTCGGCGGCCTCGACTAGGCCGGGGACACCCCTGGCGGAGGTCGAAAGCCGTGTGCAGGAGGCGCTAGCCCGGTTCCTCTACCAGGAGACCAGGAGTCGCCCCGTCGTGATCCCGGTGGTGATAGAGACTTAAACCGCAATGTACGAAACGTGAGGGGTTATACCACCCTCTTCACCCCGTCCGCCGAGCGGCAGGCATAAATTGCTGGCCGACGACCGAACGCTGCTTCGTAGGCCGCCGAGACGTGAGCCTCGAAATCTGGCATGGCATCTGCAGCGACGAGCGCGACGACGCACCCGCCAAACCCCGCGCCGGTGAGCCGTGCACCATAGCAATCCACCACCTCACAGGCTGCCTCGGCTAGCCGGTCCAACTCCGGTGAACTCACCTCGTAGTAGTCACGCAGGCTGGCGTGGCAGGCTTTCATCAGCGCACCCACGGTGACCAGGTCTCTCCGCCGCAGTGCCGCTGCCGCCAGCAACACCCGCATGTTTCCGGTGACGACGTGGAGGGCGCGCCGGTAAATGACCTCGGGCAGATGTGCTCGCAACCGTTTCAGGTCGTCCAGGCTCACGTCGCGCAGGGCGCGGATGTCGGGCAGATGTTCGCGCAGCATCCGTACCGCCTGCTCGCATTGGGCACGCCGCACGTTGTACTCCGAGGTGGCCAGTCGTCGCCGCACTCCCGTATCTGCCACCATGATGACGATGCCCGCCGGGAGCGGCACAGGCTCCACCTCCAGTGTGCGGCAATCCAATAGCAGCGCGTACCCCTCCGCTCCCAGGGCGCTCGTCATCTGATCCATGATGCCGCAGTTGATGCCCACGTAGCCGTTCTCCGCCCGCTGGCAGACCAGCGCCAGGTCGCGCCGGTCGAGTTGGAAGCCGGAGAGTTGCTGCCAGGCGTAGGCAAACGCCACCTCCACGGCCGCCGAGGAGGATAATCCCGCCCCCACTGGCACGTCGGACGTCAGCACCGCCTCCATCCCTACCGGTCTCAGCCCGCGCTCCTGCAGCGCCCAGGCGACGCCTTTGGGATAGTCGGCCCAACCGCCGTCCGATGAGGGGATGACGTCGAGCGGAAAGATGGCATCGCCTCCCAGGTCGAGCGCGCGCACGAGAACCTCACGTGCATCAATCGCGGCGGCTGCGACCCAGGCGGCGCGGTCCACCGCCACTGGCAAGACGTAGCCCTCGTTGTAGTCGGTGTGCCCGCCCAGGAGATTGATCCGTCCGGGGGCGCGCACCGCAATCGCTGGCTGGTGTGCAAAACGGGTCTCAAAGGCGGATAGCACTCTAGTCTGCATCGTGTTCCTCCAAAGCGATGACGTCGGGCAGCAAGCCTGTCTTACCCAGCGCGGCGACGAGGCGGGGCCAGTCTCGCTCGCGCACCAGAGCGGCTGCTGGCCCGATGCGTTCGCGGATGAGGTGTCGGGTGAGCGGGGAGGCTGCGATCTGTGCCATCAGCCCCTCACTGGAGAGGCGCAGCAGCACCACCCGCTCCAGCCGGACCTCGGCTCCGCGAGCCTCCCAGCGCGTCAATGCTGCCTCGATGGAGCGGGGTACAGGTGCGCTGGTGACCTGGCCCAGGAACTCCAGCACGCGCGCCGCAGGGATGCCCTGCCGCCGCGCGCGCTCCAGCGAGGTGGGGGTGAGCCGGTAGACGAAGGGACCCCCCTCAATCCTCCCTGCGAGGGGGGAGGTATCACCCTCAATCCCCCCTACGAGGGGGGAAGTCACCCAGTCGGCGACGCGGGCCAGTTGAAAACGTTCGTAGCGTCGGGCCGGTGGTGCCAGCACAGTGAAATCGGACCGCAGGGCCAGCGGCGCGGGTTCGGGCTCGGGCGGGGATTCGGCCAGGCCGAGGCAGGCCGCCCCCGCCAGGGTCAGACGGAAGGAAGTCGGTGGGCCGTCGAGAGCCTCTGCTTCCACGTCGGTCAGGCCCAGCCAGGCTAGCGGTCCTGTTATGATGTAGCGGATAAGTGCCCCCTCGACGGCGTCCCAACTTTCGAAGCCGGAGAGGTAGGCGCCGGTGTCCGCGTCGCGGACGTACCAGGTAGTGTAGTCGCCGTCGGGCCGCTGAAAATCGGGATCGGCCTGCTTGACGGCGGCGACGAAGTCGTCGAGCCTATACCAGGTGTCCGGGGCGCACCGTTCGACAGGCTCACGGTAGACTGCTTCCAGGTGGCGCAGGATCGCCCGTCGCGCCAGGAGCGGGTCGTTATGCCAGGCGCCGGTGTCCTCGGGGTGGAGCGTGAGGACGTGAAATAGGTCGTTCCAGGTCGGGTCGTCCCGCCAGGCTTCAGCGAGCGTATCCCGCTGCTGGCCGGGCGGAGATTGGAGCCAGGCGGTCACTGGGCCCGGGTCGGGGCGCAGGTGGCCGGAATCGGTCACACGCAGCCAGCCAAGATGCCGGGCTAGATGGCGTAGGAAGGTCGGCCGTGTGGGGTCGGGGTCGCGCAGGCGACGGGCCAGGCGGGCCTTGTGGCGGACAGGCCAGTCGCTGCCAGGGCTGGGGTGCAACTGCTCGTTCTGGAGGTAGGCCAGCAGTGTGCAGGCGTCGTCGAGGAGGGCATCGCCGGCCGGGCGCGCGGCGGCGGGCGCGGGGGCCGGTTCGAGCGTGATGATCGGCAGTGGGGTGGGGGGGGCTGGCAGGTGGGCCCGCAGTTCGGGGGGAACGAAGACGACCTCGTAGGCTCCCTCAGGCCCCTGCTCGAAGGCGCGGGAGATGAAGCCATTGTACCAGAGTCCTTCGGCGGGGGAGATGGGCTTACGCCAGGGTCGCTCCCGCGCCATCCGGCCCGGCCCCATCGTGCGTATCTCCCCCCACTCGCGGGCGAAGACCCGTAGCGGCATCTGCCCCCTGGCGGCGAGCAATGCCTCCAGTGCCTGGCGCTGGTCGTCGGGAAGTGCATCCCAGACACCGGTGATGGCCTCGGGTGTAGCCATCGCCTTGGTCAATTGAGCTACCGCATCCTGCCGGCGGCTGGTCGTCAGTTCCACGTCCCAGAAGCGGGCGATGACCCGCAGCCGGGCTAGGTCGGTATCCAGAAGGCATTGGTGGAGCGAGCGCATAGCAGGCTTATTATACAATGACCAATGACCAATGACCAATGACCAATGACCAATGATCAATGACCAATGACCGATGACAGATGCACGTACAACTCAACTCACACAAGTTGCGTATTCAAATGAAGAGGCTATAATTCAGGTGTTGAGCGTAAAACGTGAGGAGAGAGGCCGATGAGTAGAGACCGACGAGTGGAACTGATTTCACAGAAAGATACAGACACACTGACAGCGTGGCTTCAGGAGACGGTGCGCCAGGCACGCCTGGTCTGGCGGCTGTTCTGGGACCGGCGTGTATCACTGTGGGCGAAGTTGATCCCACCGGCGGCGCTGGCCTACGTGCTTTCTCCGGTAGACATCATCCCCGACGTGGCGCTGGGCCTGGGCCAACTGGACGACATTGCCGTGCTGCTGATTGGGGTCAAACTCTTCATCGAGTTGGCCCCACCGGAGGTAGTGCGCGAGCACCTGCTGGCATTGGGAGCGCGCATCAAAGAGTGGCACGTGGTGGAGGAGGAGGGTGGGTCGTCTGTAGTGATTGAGGGGGAATACGAGGTCAAGGGGCCGGAAACGGAGGAGGTAGCAGCGGAGGAGACGTAACCTGCCGGCGTCGCGGAGGCCGAGATTCGACCAGTAGCGGCTTCGTCGCGCATCCAATCGGTTTCCTGGCCTGCGTCCCACATCCCGGCAGTGGGGGGCGGTGGGAAGATTGTCTTTGAGCGCGAAGGTGAATCATTGTATAAAGAGCGAAGGCGAGAGAGTGCCTCTCGCCTTCGTGATGCTTTGGGCAAGGGCCGTCGTTGAAGCACCTCTGCACCTCTGGCATTCTCTGTGGCGAGGTATGGGCGATTGTCTGGGCCGAGCCCATTTGACAGATTCTTCGCCCTGTGGTATGATGGAAAACTGAATTTTAGCACTCCATAGGTGAGAGTGCTAAAGCGAGTGTGGATGAGAAATGGATGGGTTGACACTTCGCCAACAGACCGTTCTGGGCCTGGTCGTGCGGGAGTACGTGAACAGCGCCTCCCCGGTTAGTTCCCGCGCGCTGGTCGAGCGTTACGATCTTGGGATAAGCACGGCCACCGTGCGCAACGAGATGGCACGACTGGAGGAATTGGGCTATCTTGGCCATCCTCATACCTCGGCCGGGCGCGTTCCCACGTACCGGGGCTACCGTTACTTCGTCGAGCGGCTGCTGGGGGAGGTGGGCCTGCCCTTGCACGAGCGCCGTACCATTGCCCACCAGTTTTACCAGGCGCGTCAGGATTTTGAGCAATGGATGCCATTGGCGACTTCCGTCCTGGCCCGCACTGCCCGTGGGGCTGCTCTGGTGACCGCGCCCCAGGCCGCAGAATCGCGCTACAAGCACCTGCAACTCATATCTACTCAGGGGCGGTCGGTGTTGCTCATCCTCGTCCTGCGCGGAGGCACAGTCAAACAGCAATTACTGGCTCTGGTCGAGCCTCTCAATCAAGGGGCTCTCAATGAGATCAGCGACCGGCTTAACCAGGCTTGTAGCGGACTCGCTGCCGGTGAGATCCAGGCCCGCATCAATGCCCTGCCTCCTCTCGAAGCCGACATAGCCAGACTCGTGATGGATATCATGCATCGCGCTGATGTGCATGCCACTGAGATTGTCTATCGTAATGGGTTGAGCGAGGTGTTGCAGCAGCCGGAGTTCGCCGAGGGGGAAAAAGCCCAGGGGCTGGTGCGGGTTATGGAGGAGCACAGTTTCCTCGAGGGGGTGTTGGCCGACGCCCTCAGCCAGGAGGTCGGCAGCGTGCGGGTGCTGATCGGCGGTGAGGGGCGTTGGGACGAACTTCGGGCCTGCAGCCTGGTGTTGGCACGCTACGGCGTGACCGGATTCGTCACCGGGGCGCTGGGCGTGGTAGGTCCTACCCGTATGCTCTACGGTCGTGCTATCTCGGCTGTGCGCTTCGTCGCCGGGCTGCTATCCGACCTGGTGTATGATATGTATGCGGAATAGGCTACCAATGAACAATGAACAATTAACAATGAACAATGAACAATGAGTCAATGAACAATGAACAATGAGCCAATGATCAGGATGACAAGGGCCGAATGATGTAGTAGCAAGGAGGTCGAGGTGACGAAGAAAAGGAAGAAGGCTGAAGCCCAGCCTGAGGCGGGAGAGAGCGAAGCACAAGCAGAGATTGTTGAGCAGGAGGGCGAAGTAGCGGAAGAAGTAGTGGAGGAAGCAGCGGCAGTTGGGGAGGGACCGGAGGAAGCGGGCGACGAATTGGAGAGGCTGCAGGCGGAATTGGAGAAGGCCGAGGCTCAGGCAGCCGAATACCTCGATGGCTGGCAGCGAACCCAGGCGGAGTTCTCTAACTATAAGAAGCGGCAGGAGGCGGAGCGAGCGCAAGTGACGACGCTCGCAAACGCGACCCTGCTGCGCAAACTGCTACCTGTCGTGGATGGCTTCGAGCGGGCTCTTGTGACTCTGCCTGCCGGTTTAAGTCCATTGACCTGGTGTGAGGGGGTCTTTCTGATCAAGCACAAATTGGATGCCGTTCTGGAATCCGAGGGCGCCAAACCCATCGAGACCAGGGGGCAGACGTTCGACCCCCGTTATCACGAGGCCGTGACTTACGAGGAGACTCAGGGCCACGACGACGGTCAGATCATCGGTGAGGTGCAGCGGGGGTACATGCTCGGTGAGTGGGTGCTGCGGCCCGCGTTGGTGCGGGTAGCCAAGGCACCTGCTGCCCAGTCTGAAGAAGGCAGTGATACAACTGAGAACAAGGAGTAATGTGCAATGGGTAAGATTATCGGTATTGACCTGGGCACGACCAACTCGGTCTGCGGGGTGATGTTGGGCGGCGAGCCCACCGTCATCCCCAGCGCCGAGGGGGGACGATTGTTTCCCTCGGTCGTGGCTGTCAACCCCAAGACGGGGGAACGCATGGTCGGGCAGGTTGCCAAGCGCCAGGCCGTCATCAACCCCGAAAACACCACCTTTTCTATCAAGCGCTTCATGGGACGCAAATTCGACGATCCAGAGGTACAACGGGCGCTGAAGATCGTCCCCTACGAGGTCACGGAGGCTTCTAACGGAGACGTGCGGGTCCGGATGGGGGGTAAGGAGTACAGTCCGCCGGAAATCTCGGCCATGATCTTGCAGAAGATCAAGACCGACGCCGAAGCCTACCTGGGGGAGGAGATCACCCAGGCGGTCATCACTGTCCCGGCCTATTTCAACGACAGCCAGCGGCAGGCGACCAAAGACGCTGGCCGAATCGCTGGGCTGGAGGTGTTGCGCATCATCAACGAGCCGACTGCCTCCTCGCTGGCCTATGGTCTCGATAAGAAAAAGGATGAGACTATCGCCGTCTTCGATCTGGGCGGTGGCACCTTCGACATCTCCATTCTCGACGTCGGAGACGGCGTCTTCGAGGTGCGCTCGACCAGCGGTGATACCTTCCTGGGGGGCGATGACTGGGACCGGCGTGTCATTGACTACGTGGCCGACGAGTTCAGGAAAGACCAGGGAATTGACCTGCGCGAAGACCGCCAGGCCCTTCAGCGGTTGAGGGAGGCGTGTGAGAAGGCTAAGGTCGAACTTTCTACGGTGATGGAGACGGAGATCAACTTGCCTTTTATCACTGCCGACGCCTCCGGTCCCAAGCACCTGCAGATGAAACTCACGCGGGCCAGGTTGGAACAACTGACCGATGATCTGATCGAGCGCACCGTCGGCCCCTGCCGGCAGGCTATGACCGATGCCAAACTGAAGCCTTCCAACATTGACGAGGTTATCCTGGTGGGCGGGCAGACGCGCATGCCGGCCATCCAGCAGAAGGTGGCCGAGCTCTTTGATAAAGAGCCCCACAAGGGCGTCAATCCCGACGAGGTGGTGGGCCTGGGCGCGGGAATCCAGGCTGGCGTCCTCGGCGGCGAGGTCAAGGATGTGCTCCTGCTCGACGTGACCCCCCTGACATTGAGCATTGAGACGCTGGGCGGTGTGGCTACTTCACTCATCGAGCGCAACACTACTATTCCCACCCGCAAGGGCCAGATCTTCTCCACCGCCACCGATGGACAAACGCAGGTGGAGATTCATGTGGTTCAGGGAGAGCGGCCCATGGCGGCTGACAACAAGAGCCTGGGGAAGTTCATCCTCGATGGCATCCCGCCTGCACCCCGGGGCATTCCTCAGATCGAAGTTACCTTCGACATTGACGCCAACGGCATCCTCAGCGTTTCTGCCCAGGATAAGGCCACTGGTCGTGAACAGTCTATGCAGATTGTCCCTTCCAGCGGTCTCTCTGACGGAGAGGTTGAACGCATGGTTCAGGAGGCCGAGCGGTACCGCGATCAGGATCGCCAGAGGAAGGAAGAAGTAGAGGCCCGTAACGTCGCCGACAACGCTGTCTACAGTGCTGAGAAGTTCCTACGAGAGCAGGGAGACAAGGTATCCGCTCCTCTGCGCTCTGAGGCAGAGGCCAAGATCGAGGCACTCAAGAGCGCTCTCCAGGGCAGCGACGTCAGCGCCGTCCGTCGGCACACGGACGAATTGAGCCAGGTGATGCAGCAAATGGGATCCGCGATGTATCAAGGGGCTGGCCCGGGCGCTCCTCCACCGCCGGGAGGTGAATCGCCCGGAGGTGATGAGGAAGACGTCGTCGAAGGCGAGTTCAGCGAAGCGTAGCGAGTAATGGGTAGATGAGTAGCGAGTAACGAGGGAAGCCCTCGTTACTCGCTACTTGCCGAATGGTATGAATAGCAAGCGCGACTACTACGAGGTGCTGGGGGTCAGCCGCTCGGCTCCCCCGGACGAAATCAAGAAAACCTATCGGCGGCTGGCGCGTCAATATCACCCGGATGTCAGCAAGGAGCCCGACGCTGAGGCACGCTTCAAGGAGATCAACGAGGCATACGAGGTGCTCTCTGATCGCGAGAAGCGGGCTACTTATGATCGCTTCGGCCACGTCGGGCCCGGCGTGGGGGGCTTCGGCTTTGACTTTGGTTTCCGTGATCCCTTCGAGATTTTCGAGGAGGTCTTCGGGCGGGGATTTGGGTTTCGCACCTCCGCTCGCCGGGGGCCACGGCGGGGCGCCGACCTGCGCTATGACCTGCACCTGACCTTTGAGGAAGCGGTCTTCGGGTGTGAGAGAGAGATCGAGGTCACGCGCTATGAGGTATGCCCGGAGTGCAACGGCAGCGGGGCCGAGCCGGGGACGTCGCCGGTCCGCTGCTCGGAGTGTAAAGGCACCGGGCAGGTGCGGCGGGTGCAGCGATCCATCCTGGGCTCCTTCGTCAGCGTCACCGCCTGTCCCATCTGCCGGGGTGAGGGGACGACGATCCCGATTCCTTGTTCCCGGTGTGGCGGCGAAAAGCGGATCTACGTCACCCGCAGGCTTTCCGTCACCGTCCCACCCGGCGTGGATCACGGCACCCAAATCCGGCTGGCAGGCGAAGGGGAGATGGGGGAGCGGGGCGGTCCCCCCGGCAATCTCTATGTCGTTCTGGACGTGGAGCCGCATCCCATTTTCCAACGGCACGGCGACGACATCTTAGTCGAGTTGCAGGTCAACGTTGCCCAGGCGGCGTTAGGGGCCGAGGTGAGCATCCCTACCCTGGAAGGTGAAGAGAAAGTTTCTATCCCTTCTGGGACCCAGGGTGGCGCCGTGTTGCGGCTGCGGAACAAAGGGGTGCCCCACTTGCGACGGAATGGCCGGGGCGACGAGCTGGTGTTGGTGCGGGTTGCCGTTCCAACCAAACTGTCCCGCGAGCAGCAGCGGCTCCTCCGGGAATTGGGCGAAACGTTGGAGCCGGAGACCGTCTGGCAGGAGAAACGTAGTTTCGTGGACGATCTACGGGAGTTGTTTGGCCTGTAACCATCATCCATCATCCATCATCCATCATCCA
>Ga0315541_1000385_pt1 | contig 46757 bp, 50 predicted proteins | sample SalMarSW160190MG_FD_203095 | JGI IMG/M metagenome (GOLD analysis project Ga0315541, IMG submission 203095) | Salt marsh sediment microbial communities from the Plum Island Ecosystem LTER, Massachusetts, United States - Salt Marsh Sediment SW1601-190 ...
AAAATCTGGGCCTATCTTCTTCATCTCCTCAATTGTCGGACCGATGATTGGCTCAAAAATCGGCCCCGTGAGGTGAAACCCGCCCAGAACTGCGTGAACCTTGCTCGTTTGTGCAGCCGCCTGGAGATGCTTGACCGTATTAATGATGCCAGCATGGGAACATCCGCTGATAACCACTAGTCCCCTGCCTTTCACCTTGACTGCCACCCCCTGGTCATCATGAAAGGGGTCCACAACCCATTTGTCATCAATTTTCGCTTCGGCCCAGGGAAAACCTTTCTCAAAATCCGTTACTCGCCGTACTTCTCCTGAAATCAGGACAAGGTCTGAGAACAAAGTAGAAGCCTCTTTAATTTTATGAAGCACGGCCCCCGTTTCTTTTAAGGCTACTTCGTCTAAGCGGGGGAATTCCACCCGCCGACCGGTAATGGGGATATTTAGACACCGCTGAAGAAAAGCATCTGGATGAAGGACAACTGGTATTCCCTTTGCAGCCTTGTTTAGAAAATCTGGTAGAGCTCCAAAATGGTCGGGATGACCGTGGCTGAGAACCACCATCTCAACTTTGCTCAAGTCCACATTCAAAACGCGTGCGTTATGGAAAAAACACGTCGTTGACACGCCCGCGTCCAGTAGTGCCACATGTTCTTCGGCTCCCTTGTAAACTTTGAGGATACATGAGAATCCATGTTCTGCTAATGGCAGATTCGGAGGAAGTGTCAGTGGCCGTTTGACCATGTCTGTGCCCTGAAGCAAAAGTGCATCTGTGTAATTGTCTATCAAGACCGTAACTTCCAATTTGTCCACTTCTTGCAGATTCAATCCGCTCATTGTGTTGACCTCCTGTATATGCATGTCAAGTAATGGCTTGACTTGTTGTGACTACCTGCTGCCCGTTGTCGGTAACTATGCCAGAGCTTTGCAGGTTCTTTAGCAAGATTATATCCCCTGTCGAGACAGGAACGCAAACGAAGAAGAGGATACACTTCAGAGGATAAGGTAATTCAAGTGCCGACTAATGAAACTAAAAGATAATCAAAGGGTAGGAAGAGGGACATTATTCGTATCTAAACGGTGGCAGTATAATACCATTATGGTGGGCCACAGGGTACAATAGCAAGAACTTTTACCCTCGCCTTTGCCCTGAATTTCTAGAAATTATACCCGCAGACTGCATGAAGGTCAACGTGACTGAAATACTTAGCTTAGAACCGGAAGATAAGGAAAGGCTCAATTCCCACGCACTAGAGCGCCTGAATGAGTGGCAGCAGACAATTCTGAGCAGAGTACCGCAGTTGCGCCAACTCAGCGAAGACCAGGTCGCGGAGGACCTGGTTACTTATCTGGATGAAAACGAGATAGCCGAATTCCAGGAATGCTTTGCCGATATGAGACGGTGGCTGTCCGAGTGCATGGATATCGGAGATGGATACAATCCATGTGCTTATGCTACATGGGTTATTACCACGATGTCGCGTGTCGAACAGTTGGTAGCGAAGGCATACCGGGCCAAGGAGTATGAGAAAGAATGGAATACCGCGTACAACGCAGTGAATCCGCCCGACAGGGATGCAAAAACGTATCTAACCGACGAGGAATATAAGGGATTTGTGAAGGCTGCTGTGCAAGCCATTCGTGCCCGCATCGAACAAGGGGAAGACTATCTCAGCGATGCGAGAAGCTTTGATTACCGACGATATCTGGCACTGATCCGCGACAGAAAAGAGAAAGAGAAACTACTATTAGCAGCGAAACTTGCTGCTGGGGAATTCAATCGGCAACTCAACGGGGAAAAGGTGAGGCTGCGAGCATTGCTTTCTGTCAACAGAAAAGACCGTGAAGGCTACTTTAGGAAGCAAGTCAAGGACCCCCGTTATTCGGGGCAAGATTTTTCTCGGCTATTGTCTCAAAAAGAGAAGCAGGATTTCGACAACATAATTGTTGGAATTAGCCGGAACAGGGCAGAGGAACTTGTGCCTAAGGACTTTCGTTCCTTCATTGCCAGCGAATGCTGGAGGTCATTTTTTCTGCTGCCTTCGGCCGACTATATCCTGGCAGAAGTCCCGTGCCTGAGTTTCACGCTCGAGGTCTTCGCCGTTGTTGAAACCGGCGTGTGGTTGAAGCCGGGACAGAAACAGTTTAATGGCTACGTGTTTGACTTTCCGTGGGGAGAGAAAAAGGACAGTTCATCGGTAAAAGCACGTGAGTTTGTTGGTTATCACTATTTCCTACTCACTCCAGAAGAACTTAATGGGTGGAGCTTTTGGCAAGATATTCCATTGGTTCTTCTCACGGGATTGCTCAGTGGAGAGACGAGGCCGAGTGGAAGCGTAATAACTTCAGCTTCAAATGATGAGATGACTTATAAAGTCGAAGGATTTGAGGAAGAAGTTGAAATTCCCAGTCAGTTTGCGGAGTACCTTGAGCATATTGGCAGTATTGATGGAATGGTTGACATGGGGATCATGAGCAAGAAAGTGGGAACCATCGTACAGGCTGCACTCGCTGAGCTGGAAGCAAAACGCAAAACTCCGTCGGCTACAGAGAAGGTCAGAAGAAGAGATAGTATCAAGGAGAGGGCTTCTCAGCTCTTTGACGCGGGAAAAAGGCCGGGCGACCCCGAGGTGAAAGCTTTGGGTATTAAGCCGAACACAGCGTACCGCTACTATCAGGACTGGAAAAAAGCTTGCAGTCATAGCCAGTCTTAGTGCGATATCGGTAGAAAATCATAGCGGTAATCATAGCGAAAAATCATTGTTGCAGTCCTAGGTAATCATAGCAGTCAATCATAGCGCCAGTCATAGCAAATCATAGCGGAAAATCATAGTGGTAATCAGAGCCCTCCACAAGACGTTACACGAAACGATGAGACTGATTGAGCATCCGTTAAAGCTGTCTCTCTCACTGGACTGGCGCATGCACTTTGCCGGCCTGTGCAGTTTAGGAGTAACAAAACAAGTTATTGTTCAACGGCATAACTGGGTACGTAATGAAAACATTGGTTGGCTGAGCTACAGTAAGGGTATTTCAAGTATGAGTGAAAAATACCTGTCGAAAAAAGCACAGGACTCTTAAATCTTGCTCCGTCAAGACGTTGGGCTGTTCTCAATAATCTGAGTAGCCCAATTTCTATAATTTCGTCGGCTTGCTTACACTATGCCTTCTACTTCTTATGACGACTACCTGCACAACAACTCCAATCAAAAATCCCAAGCAGATAATCAGGGTGTTAACGACAGCACCTTTCATTGAAGGTTCCGCTTGATAGTAATGAATTAAATACTCAACTATTAATCCAAGTGCTGCTGACGAAACGAAAATATAACTGAAGACATATTGCCTAAACAAAATCGCTATAATTGCAATAGCCCATATGGGAAGGTATATTTGTTTAATAACCTGAAAATCTATGTAGTTTAGTTCAATGAAAACCATCATCACAATGAAAAGAATTATTGAACATATGGCTGAATGTAGCATTGAGCGTATGACTGAATATAGCGCGGTCTCTTTATTCAGTTTCACTCCTCACCCCCTGTCTCTATTCTACTCCTCTGCAGACACCCGTCAAATGCACTTTAGAGGTGATTTCAGAGGGGTTAGTTGCGCAGCATGAATGAGATTCTTAAAATGAAAGTGTGGATACCTTCCAGGCTTTTGTTTCCTAAGCTGAACAAAACGTTATTTCGTTGGGTGCTACTGGAAAGCTAGAGCCACGATAGCAGAAGACCAATTAGGCTTATTAGAATCCCCTAGACATGGACTTGCACAGAGTATATGGCACAGGCTGTTTAGGCATTAACACTTGAGCAAATGACGCCACGGATAATAATGGCAATAGTCGCAGCAGTACTCTGACTAGTATGTCGGCGTTGGCTTGCGGGCCTGCACGAATAGAAAACAGATCAAGAATCCTCGGCTTTGACAAGAACCACTTCGCCCGTTTCTAGCATTATCATACCGGCCTCTATGATGTATCTTTCAACCCCACTCCCGTCAGCCCGAGTGAGCGTTAGCTGATTACCATCTACCTCCCACTTCCCATACTCGAGAATCAAGTTCCGCCACGTGCCGTCTGCCCTGAGTTCAAGCCATGAAACCAACTCCCCAACCCCCACATACGTGCCAGCATATTGGGACCTTGAGTCACAGCCAACATTCGCAACGCCAACAAAGCCCACTAGAAGTACTAGAAGCACAGTCAGAACGGCTTTCATCTTATGCAGCTAAAAAGCCTCGTTTCCCAATCAGACATTTTCCTCCTCTACGGATAATATAGCATTTTATTCGCCAACATTAAATGTATATCTAGGCTCTAGTCGTTTGTTCCTAGGATGTCGACGCATATCTTGATTGTATCCCGAAGTGCTTTCAGTGCCGAGTGTGGTGTATTTAGGCAAGCGTGATCTCCTTAGTTATTGTCACTGCCACGGAAGTCGAGAACCATACGGTTGGTTACCTGGGTAGAGTAAAGGATACATAAATAATCACTCTAGAACAAGTATCTGTAGCCATTTTGGTTAAGTAGTGAAAAATACTGGTCAAATTGTGATCAAATGAATTGATATTTTGTGAAATGCGAGTATAATGCGGTTCAAAGATAATAGGCTGAAGCTATGGTATAAGAGGTCGCTAAGTCGTTTAGAAAAACATTATCACGGAGAAGCTGATATGAGTAAAGGAGCAATATTTCTTGTGCTGATCGTAGTAGCGGCAGTTTCTTCCGTTCTAGTCGTATCCAGATGTGACAATGAGCTGAATGTGGAGAGGCAATTATCTACTTCAGTAGTTCCTAGCGACGGTGGAACTGTCAGTCCTTCAAACGGGCTTTTCAAGGGCACTGTAACTCTTATAGCAACTCCTAACGAGTATTATGAATTTGTTGAGTGGGGAGGTGCAGCTTCAGGAAGTAGTAATCCTCTACAGGTGAAAATGAATTCAGACAAGCAGATAGTCGCCAGATTTGCCAAGAAGAATTATGAGCTTCAAACTAGCTCGTCAAATGGTGGCACTGTTGAACCTAGCAGTGGCGTGTTTGAAGCGGGGACTCAAGTCGGAATCACAGCAGTCCCAGACAGTGGATATGGATTTGATTATTGGGGAGGCGATGCATCAGGAACTGCTAATCCAGTGAGTATCCTTATGGATAGAGATAAAGCTGTCACTGCTCAGTTCGCCAAAGTCTACAGCCTTACCACGTCATGCAGCCCTGACAATTGTGGAACAGTCAGCCCCGAAAGCGGCATATATAAGGCAGGAACCACGGTAGAGATAACCGCCACACCGCTGTTTCCCTACTGCCCCAAGAACTGGATTGGGGCTGATGATAACAATGCATTCCCCGGGAAGGTGACTATGAACAACGACGCCTCGGTAACGCTTGAATGTCGTAGATGCACGATGGAAGGTGAACAGACAGCTTCTGGTGCTGTATCAAAAGACGCTCTTGGTAGATGGGGTGATATTGTATCTATACCAATACAGCTCAATCGGTTTGATTGGGTTCAAGGGGACCTGTATTGGCAAACCCCAAACACACCGAATACTCCGATTCGGACTTATATCCAAGATCCATTAGGTAATACTCTGAGGGATTTCGGTTCCAATAAACAGGCTAATTTTACCTTCATGGCTCAAAACGATGGTCGGCACAATATCGTACTCCAGAATAATAGTATATGGTATGCAGACTACCAACTAACTTACACGATTTGTACTTGTACTGAATAGCGTTAGGGCATACTGGGTATGCGGAAAGTAACTCCATCGGACAGGATCAAGAAACTCCTTTGAATAATCAAGAGAGAAACTGGTACGAGGGAAAGTATGGAAAACATCCACGTACTTGTGCTTGTGTCAGATGTGTAAAGAAGAGACGACCACTCTTGACTAAAATAAAAGATAGATTGAGGAAAGGAAAGAGATGAAATGCGGTCACCAGGGACGGGCTCCAGTCACCGTTAACAGCCATAATGCTCAGAAGGTGAGCGGCGGTGACTGCCCGCAGTGGGGCGGCCTAGATGGCAGAAGAATTAACTAGGTGCCCGGAATGTGAAGAGCGCTCCCTACGCTTTGACTTCGCTCGTAATCGATTTGAGTGCCCTGACAGGAAGTGCCTTCTGTTCCTGAAGCCCGTATTGCAGGGCACCGAACTATCCATCGTTTTGTGAAATAGGTGGCTTTGGCTGGGGTCACAATCTGGCTTTTTGTTACGCTTTGCTTCGCCAGATTAATTCAGGGGGTGTAGTGTATCATTTTGAAATCGCGAGGAAAGGTTAATAAAGAGGTCCTTTTGTTCTCCTTCGTTTAACCCAGCCTTCCCCCACTAGATTAATTAGTATGAGCCTTATCTCAGGCTCATTTATAGGCAAATCGTCAGATATTCGTTTAGTAGTTGAAGCTTTACTTTTCTGTAGATAGTCTAGTATGTCTGCTTCATCATCCCTATTTAGCTCTCGCAGTTGGGGAATCATTTGCTTACCTAATTGAGTTATCACGTAATATTCCACCTTTCCCTCCAGTTTAGCGATATTTTAGGTTTGTAGTGCGAGCATCTGCTCTGGTATAGCGTCAATTAGTCCCTTAGCGGGCTTTCCCCCCTTTCTGAGCTCTGCGGAGTTCATAATAAGTATATATCCTCTTGCATTTTTTATTTGTGCACCTCCAGAACAGCAGTGAGTAGTCGAAGCGCAGACTGTGTCTACAAGCTGGACATTTGGCGTGCTTCATCAATTCTATCTTTTCCTTATGTGTGGCATCTTCAGCCTCTCGCTTCATCTTCTCCACTTCCTTTTTGCTCAATCCGCTAGAGGCGGTAATAGTAATTTTTTGTTCCTTTCCTGTGCCCTTATCACGAGCACTGACATTAAGAATACCATTGGCATCTATATTGAAAGTCACCTCAATATGAGGCACACCTCGTGGTGCAGGTGGAATGCCATCGAGAACAATACTTGCTAAAGTATGGTTATCCTTTGCCACAGGACGCTCACCCTGAAGAACACGTATTATCATGCTTGATTGGCAGTCCTTGGCAGTTGTGATTGTCACACTCCCAGAAGTAGGTATTACGGTGCCACATGGAATTATGGGTTTCATTCGCCCTTTTGGAGACTCGATGCCAAGCGTCAAAGGCGTTAGGTCTTGGAGAGTCCTCTTCAGCCTCGTGGTATCGGTGCCTGATATTGGTCGTTCTGCTTTTGTCCATAGTTCAATATCTAATACTACCTCATCCTGCAATTTTGTCTTTTCATTTTCCAACCTGACAGGTAATTTACAGGAGTATTGTTTGCCAGGTTCACCAATGCCAGTGCATTCGACAGTGACCTCCATCGGCAATTGTTCCGCCGTAGTTGACTCGAAGGATGTCACTGAAAGCCACGGACATGGTTCTCTTTCGAACCAGATATTTGTGTAAGCACCTCCAATGCTATCAATCTCAAAACCGGTTGTTTTCTTCTGCCCTATTTCCACATCTTTGAAGCGGATATGTTTGGGCGAGATTTTCAATTTGGGGGGATTAGTAAAAGGATTATTTAACGGGTTTGTTAGGAATGGGTAAGCTTGGTTGACTAATTTTAACTCTTCTTCAGCTTCTTTACGAAGTTGTTCAGGTAAATGCTGGGTTTTATCCGGATGAAGAGTGTGCTGTTTAAGGCGGTACCGGCGCTTGATCTCCTCTGGTGAAGCCGTCGGTTTGACACCAAGTATATTACATGCCTCTTCCCAATCCATCTGGTCCCTACTATCTGTGTTATTTACTTCTGTTTAGGTATTATCTTTCCTGGACTTGGCAACAGCAAATGGGCCGAGGAAATTACCTTGGCAAACATATCTGTTGATACCTTGGTCCCCAGATCACTTCTGGATGCTAGTTTCTTCAAGAATTCTTGCACTGCATCATCGGTCCCTATAGTGATTATTTCGATGCCATCACGCTTAGCCGACTTTCCTTCGTTGAGACTATCGTTCACATTGTCGGGCTGACCATCGGTAGCGATTACCATTACCCTAGAACCGTCGAGATTCTTCAAGCTTTCATGAGCCATCCTAATAGCCTCTGTCATATTAGTCGTGCCAGATGCCATTATGTTTTTCATCTGTGCTTCCAAACGGCTAATGTCCTTTGTTGGCTCGGATAAATGTGTAGCATTAGTATTGAACTTAATTAAACCGACGAAGTATTTCTTTCTTATTGCATCTTTGGCGAAATCTAAAACACCCCGCTTAGCTTGGTCTATCTTGTAACCTGCCATACTGCCAGAGCAATCTAACACCATGTATACCTTTCCCCAATTCTGTTCAAAACGGGCTTCTATAGGTTTGCCTGAAGCATCAATTCGTATGCCCCCACCAACTAAGGATATTCCTGCCGACTCGGGTTGTTTGACTATCTCTATTCCCTTACGCTTATCCCCCTTATCCATTCAATACCTCACCAGTCTTACTTGTAGGTTACATAATACCATGTCGTACGAATTCTACCGCCCTCATACACTCATGTCAATTAGTTCCTTGCCGATCTTTTCCCCAGAGGATTATGCAGCATTTGTCTTCATACTGACATAACAAGTATCTTCAAACTTCACTAACTTAGCAAGTGATATAATTAAGAGTAAGATTCATGACGGTAGTTATATGAATTGGGAAGAGGCTTGCCAAATCCTTGGGGTTCCAGTTACAGCTACTGCCGATGAAATACATGCTCAATATGTTTATAAGGCACAACTTCTTCACCCCGATAAAACAGCTGGTTTGCCTGAAAGCGTCAGACGAAAAGCCGAAGAAGAACTTAAGCGCGTAAATGCTGCATACACCGTCCTCAAGGATCTGAAAAACAATCCACAGGCTAACCCGCCTAAACTCAGTGTCTCCCCACGATATATCCGATTCAAAGATGTTGAGCCCAACCAGAAGAAAACTACCATTATTGAAATAGAGAGTGTCGGCGGTTCGTATACCAAATTCTGGATGGATGATTCCCCTGCCGCTTGGTTGAAGGTTATAGAAGTAAAATCCACGACCAATGAACCCCTGCCTCTAGAAGTAACGATAGAGGCTACTGGAGGTAGTACCTTACATAAGCAAATTGAATGTAGCTTACCAATCCGCTTAGAGAATGAGAAGACTAAAACTAGAGATGAGATTACAGTTAAAATTCAACTTCAGATGAAGGCCGCGACTAGGCCAGGTACCTTCAGCATTTTTCGTATTAGGATTAGGAACCCATTCAGAAAACCGAAACCGTCGCCAATGCATATCCCTCGCCCGCCACAACCGAAACGAGGCCAAAAAATATTTGTTGTTTCGGATACTCATTTTGACCATGCTAACATAATCGATTATGCTAACAGACCATTTAGGCGCTCCAACAAATCACGCGATGTTGAATCCATGAACAGAACCCTAGTAAATAACTGGAACCACACAGTTAATCCCAACGACATTGTATTTTTCTTGGGTGATTTTGTTTACGGGCGAGGTTCAAGACCACCAGGTTATTGGCTCAGACGCTTAAACGGGCGGAAAATTATGATACGTGGATCTCATGACCGACATATTCGCACACGGTATCATTATTATGTGTTAAATTACAAAGGTAACCGATTTTTCCTTGTTCATAAACCTGAAGATGCCGGAAACTGGAACGGATGGGTAATTCACGGCCATCATCATACAGACAATAGAGGGAACTGCCAGGTTCGATATCCTTTCATTAATGGTCACAATAAAACCATAAATGTAAATGTGGAGCTTACTGGTTATAGACCAGTCAACCTAGATTACTTATGCTCTTTGGGGCTGGACAAAATTAAGAGAATGGACTTTATTAACAGCAGACCTGAAAAATGGTGATATAAATGGAACAGTCAGGACATAGACGAACCAGGGATATGGAGATGAAATTCCTGTTTCAGTGTCCTCGGTGTGCGAAGGAAAAAGCGATACACTATGAAGTACCCCTGATAGAGGATGACAAATACGTCTATGCGCAATGGCTGGGGCAATCAGGTGCTCCTCATTTGAAGAGACTACCTGTAGTAGATATAAGTATCGACGAAGAAGGGCACTATACCGTGGAGGACTTCTTTACGAACCTGGGTGGCGGTAAATCAGAATCTATCTCAGGTGAGAGGTTGAGAGAAGAGGGGCTTCTAATCGAATGTCCCTATTGTGGAGAAAAGACACAATTTGTTCTAGCCGCTGGTATCATACGTGATAGAGAAGGTAGCGTTCTCATGCAAAAAGTCATGGATACTCCAGCGGTTTATGGATCGCCTATTGTGCTCCTTGGTAGTGACAAGGACCGAAACCTTAATGTGGTTAGTTTCTTAAATCCTGTTTCTGAATCTCATGAAACTACCCAGACATCGGAACTAGAAGTTGACGGATATCGAACCGAACGTTTTGCTGTTGATGAAGATGAAATTGTACAGGAACGCGCTACCGAGATGATTACCGAGAGCAACGCCGCGATTCAGAGTAACCCCGATGATGTGGAGGCATATTACAAAAGAGCTATGGCATACATGTTAGGGAGGGATTATGACTCTGCTTTTGAAGACTTGAGCACAGCTATCCAACTGAAGCCTGGCCACACACCGGCAATTACGAAGCGTGGCATAATATACGGTGGTAAGGAACAATTTGACTTAGCCATGAAGGACTTCAACAGAGCCATTGAACTAGACCCCAACTACCCGCCGGCCTATCTCAACAGGGGCATCTGCTACTACGAAATAGACAATACTGCCTTAGCTTTGAAAGATTTGAACAAGGTACTGGAAATATCTACCGAACCCGTGTTGGTCAAACAAGCCAGACAATACTCAATTATGTGTAAGAGGAAAGACAGTTTGCGTGAATGTGAAAAGGGTACGGCTTATATTGGCAGTCTTCAATATGAAGAAGCTACTATGGAACTAAGAAGAGTCATAGAGTGCAATCCCGGTAACGCCACTGCTTATTTCTATCTCGGTATGGCTTACGATAATCAGGAAAACTATGACTTAGCTGTGGCCGCGCTCGACCAAGTTATTGAACTCGACCCTGAGTTTCCCGGCGCTCACAATAATCGCGGTTGGGTCTATCTGAAAACAGCGCATTATACACAAGCTATTGCTGACTTCACTAAAGAGATATCGTTCAACCCCGATTTTGTTGTTGCGTACCTTAACAGAGCAAACGCCTACCACAATACTGAACAATACGGGCTGGCAGTAGCCGACTTGAAGAAAGCGCTCAAATTATCAACTGACCCCGAGCAAAGGGCAAAAATCCAGCGACAGTTAGGGCGATATCGAACCGATAGATAGTGTGCTCTACAACTACAGGTATATTTAATAGCTGATTTCTCAGCAGAATTTCGGGTGCATGTGTAATGGATATGCCCGTATTTGTGTTGTGATAGTAAGATAGTAGAAGACTATCCAACAAGATAGCGTTTTATTATGCTTATGACGAAAGCCAAATCCCTTCTCAAAAGTTGCTCAAGCCTTCGATAAAGCCTCAAGCTACCATCAAATTTCACTGAGTGAGCGATTCGCAGCTTATTCTATCTGAGGTTGAGTGATGGTATAATTAAAGCAATAGGGCTAGAGGAAAAGAGCTCAGAAACTGCGGCGTTACCTATAATATATGTAATATATGGAGGAGTAAAGGATGGCTAAGACAGCAGCTGGAAAGAAGATTGTGTCAGTTAGACCATACAAAAGGGCTAAACCAGGCGGAACCTATAAAAAAGTCTCAGTGCCACGCCATCGTAAGTCAACGCCCAACAAATAGGTCTCTTGATTGATGTCAAGGCTTTAATTGTGGATTGAGTCTGTTATTTCCTATATAAGCTTGAAGCAATATAGGTACAAAGGCTAAGGTATGATTAACACGTATGTGACCATCTATACCGATGGGGCATGTTCTGGCAATCCGGGGCCAGGAGCAATTGGCGTTATCGTATTAGACGAGGATAACCAAGAAGTTGCAACTTGCAAAGATTGTATTGGCGAAACTACCAATAATAGGGCTGAGTATAAGGCATTGATACGAGGGTTGGAATTGGCCGCTGGAATATGTAGAAAAAAGGTCATATGCTTTTCCGATAGCGAATTACTCGTAAAACAGCTAAATAGGGCGTGGAGAATAAAGGACAAGGAACTTCTCAAACTAAATCTTGCAGTAAATGAGAGGGCGAAGCTTTTCGAGGAAGTCATATTTCAACATATCAATCGAAACAACCAATACATCATTAAAGCAGACAAACTTACAAAAGATGCACTAGCTGGGAAATAGGATAGCCCGTTTTTGAGGAGAGTGTCTATAGTGACTACCGATTCTGGGAAGTTTGAGAAATATCTGTCCATTCCTCAGCAGATTGAGGAGCAAAGAAAGCGGGAGGGAGCGGCAAAAGAGCACTTCGCTCCCATTACCATCCCCATTGTAGCCAAGGCACATACGCCCGTCTACAATATGCATCGCTTCTTCGCCCGGCGGCCTTTCAATGTATTCGAAGCTATGGTAAAGCACTACACTAATCCAGGTAATATTGTGCTAGACCCTTTTATGGGCGGGGGTGTTACTGTCGTCGAATCTTTGCGCGCCCGGAGGAGAGTGGTAGGGGTAGATTTGAACCCCATGGCCTGGTTTATAGTTGACGCTGAAGCACGGCCTATAAAGCTGGAAAAGGTACGCAAGCAGTTTAAAAAAGTCGAGAAGGCAGTAAAAGAAGAAATCAACCAGCTTTACGAAGTAACATGTGATACCTGCGGTAAACCAGCTACCACCGTATGGTCACTTTGGAGTGCAGTAGTAATATGCCCTCAAACTGACTGTAATGAAGTCATGGTGTTGTCCGAGGCCAAGAAAGTATCAGGCGGTCGATATCTCTGCCCATTCTGCAATAGACCTTTCAATGTCATTGACTGTAAGCGTCTGGATGAGAAGATGGTGAGAATAGCCTATCGCTGCTCCAGTTGTGGAACATCATCAGAGAGAGCGCCAACAGGTGATGACGTGGAACGGTATCAACAAGCTATCAGTAAACTCGCCAAGATGGTAGAGGATGGGCAACTGTCATATCCTCAGGACACGATACCCGATGGCGACAGGGTGAGAGATGATGCTCTGTATAAAAAGGGCTACACCAACTTTTACCAGCTCTTTACCAATAGGAGTCTGTTTGCCAACTCAATTTTGAAAAAAGCAATTACAAGCCTAGATTCGGACTCAGAAACTACAAAAGCACTGCTGTTTGTTTTTAGTTCCAGCCTTTCATGGTCAAGCAAAATGCGTAAGGACACCGGGCATGGTTGGGAACACCACGGCTATTGGCTCCCAGACATCTACTACGAGTCAAACGTATGGGATATGTTCAAGAAGCAATTTGATGGTGGCCCGCATTGTTACTGGAAAGGCAAGACCTATTCAAATCAGGAGTTTGGTGACTTTGCCATACCTGCACAAGATTTCTCTGCTATTGCAAATGGAGAGGCGAGTTACCTAATTCTATGCCGCTCGTCTCATGAGTTGCCACTCCCTGATAATTCAGTCGATGTGGTGATTACTGACCCTCCATTTGGGGGTAACGTGCAATACGCCGAGCTTGCCGATTTCTGGGCCGTATGGCTAAAGAAGGCTCTCGGGTTGCAAGGAATAATAGACAACACACTTGAGGCAATCCAGACGCGACACAGTGGTTTCCCAACCGAGAAGTCGCTGAGCCACTATGAGGAAATGCTATTCAGGATATTCAAGGAGTGTCACCGGGTGTTGAAGGCCGACAGGTGGATGGTACTGACCTTCCACAACAGAGATTTGAAGGTATGGATGGCACTCCACAGGGCGGCGAACAGAGCAGGCTTCAAACTACCATCCGCAAGTGAAGACCCGTACCGAGGCATGTTATACCAACCACCCATTGAACATTACACGACAACCCTGCACCAGCGCGCAGCCGGCTCCATGCTTGGGGATTTCATATTGAGCTTCAAACGAGAAACGGCAATACCTTACGAAATGACTGGTTCGACTCTATCGACAGACGAAGAACAGGAGCTGGTGAATAAGACACAAGAACTCATAAAGTATCATGCGGGTGCTGATGATACTATGCTAATGACAGGACTGATACCTTACCTAACCGAGAAGCACATCTTCCACAAAATCGGGAATAAGGACTTCAAGTCTTTCTTTAATGAGCACTTCGTTTGGGTCGACAAGGAGAAGAAGTGGTTTACCAAAGACATGGTTGACCCCGAAGCCCATACCGTCAAACCGATTGACTACATACCTGCTGAGAAGTTCACTGAAGAAGTTGTCTATAGCTTCCTGAAGGACAAGAAATATGCTTCGCTCGATGAAATCATTTCAGTTATCTACCAACAACTTGTCAATAGCCACAAGCCCGGGACTTCTGCCATTAGTAAGGTACTGCAAAGAATATGTGACCAGGTACCCTTGCCTGGTCAGGTGCATCGCCAAGGTTACATATTGAAGCCTGTAAGTGCCATAGACACTGTCGTAAGTAAACCTGAGGTAGAAACCCAATTGAGTCTCCTTGGTCCGTCCAAGATGGTGACAACCCTAAGTCACAATGAGATTATTGAGTTGGTGTACTCTTACGCACTCAGTAAGGGCTATGAGGTGCATATCGGGGAGACTGAGCAAAATAAAGAGCCGAGGTTTAAGAAAATAAGCAGGAAGATGACTAGCCATGTAGAGTTTGCCTTACCCCCTGGAGTCTTCAAGACCATTGTAGAAATCGACGTACTACTACTGAAAGGGTCAGCGATTATTTATGCTTTTGAAGTGGCTACCACGGTAGAGACAGCAAACAAAGCTGTGAACGACCGATACAGGAACATGTTCATAGCGATACCTAACCTGAATATTAAAGCGTTTCTAATTGTAAAGGATAAGGATGCCGGCAAGGCACATCAACTTGTGTATTCATTGGCCAACGTGAAAGATGGTATTGGCCAGAAGATTAAGATAGTCCGCCTTAGTGACTTAACCGAGGATGGGTTTGAAAAGCTATTGATAACCTAGACAAATCCCTTCTTAAAAGTTGCTCTACACTATTGACCGATAAAGCCTCAAGCTATCCTCAAACTTCACTGACCTAGCAAATGGTATAATCAAGAGTAGGGTTTGTGCTTTGACTGATGAGCAGTTAAGCTAGATGGCCTCAGGAGATTCCGATGAGCAAATTCCTGAACAAACTGTGGCATCGAATCAAGATTGGAGGAGAGCATATAGGAGTCCCATTCCTCATAATTGGGTTTTCAGTCGTGATTCTTCTGGGTATTCTAGGTTTAGTTGGTGTGTCAATCGAGATCACTTTGCGTTCCACTTTGCTTGCTTTAGGACTTGCGTTAATATCAGTCGGACTAGGGTTCACCTCTGTAGGTATATCGGCGCAATCGGACAAAAGACAGACAGAGTTGTTGGAGAGGCTGGATAAGAATATGGCAGAGTTGCCACTACTATTTAAGGACGACATCCTTACACCATCAGGTCACAAAGTAGTCAAAACAGTCAAAGAGTTGCGTAAGGAACAGAGCAAAGAGGCAGCACAAAAAAGACTCGACGAGGATACCCGAAGGGTTGGTCATGTGAGGGGAGAATTGTTTCAGAACGAGGACGGCAATTGGGCTATTCATTGGGGCGGTAAATATCCTCTATAAGTCTCTGTCCAGTTTCTACCAGCCACGACTCCATATCTAAAAATCTCACCTGCCTTATTATCCCTCACTACGTAGGACTAAAGTTTAGAGATTTTCTCTGATTTTGGGTTCATAACCCAGAAGTTATGCACCCCGCCCCTCTATCCACGGGCCTATCTGCCGCAGAATTACCTCAGTATGGCCTCTCTCGAGCGCTTAGTCCGCCTCCCCTCCACCTCCCACCTAGCCTAGACACTTCAGTACCCTGCGTACAAACCCGCAACGCCGCGGCATAATAGATGCGGGAGGTGAGCGGAACGACACAAACAGCCAGTTTGTGACTTCAGGATCTGTCTCCCGGTTTCCGCTTTGATTTCCGCCTCAGTTACCCCTCTGTTCCGCCTCGGTCACCGCTCGGTTCAGGCTCAGTCAACCGCTCCATTCCGCCTCGGTTACCGCTCTGCACGCTCCGGTCCTTACAGCAGTGTGGCACGGAGCAAGGCACCTCCCAATCAATGGAGCGGCGGAGCGGGGGGAGCAAGGAGCAGGTCAACTTGAGGGAAATGCTTCGCAGCCAACAAAACGATGAAATGTTACTTCGTTGCACACTGAGATGCATCGTTGCTCTTGAAATCGATAGTGTATCTCTAAAGTTGCGCAAAATCATTGACAGTTGCTCAGATAGCAGTATAATGGCCCATATCAGAATAGTCTCTACAGTATCGCCTCTCTAGAAGAGGCAGGTGGCAAGAATGACTAGGCCGCGAGATGGATTGTACGTGTGGGTAACCTGGCTATCAAAGTTAATGGCCGGGGAGGTGCAATGCCATTGGAGCGCATGGTTCAGGACACACTACACTGGTTACAGAACTCAGCCAATCGATGCACAACTCGCCAATTGGACAGTGGAGCATAACCAATATCTCGCCGAGTTGATCAAAAAGAGGCAGGCTCTGGGTGAGACAACATATAAAGAAGACCAAAACAGATTTCGAGTAAGAAGGACTTCTGGTTTAGTGATAGCAGGCAAACCTGATTTGATAACCTACAATAAAGCCACAGGGCAATACACGGTTTATGATGTCAAAACAGGCAACCAGAGGCAGAGTGACATTATACAAGTTATGCTTTACTGTTACTGTCTACCGTATGCATCACCTATCTACAAAGGCAAGATACTGGATGGATGTGTGGTATACAAGACAGACAAGGTTGAAGTGCCGTCCAAGATGATAGACGACGCTTTTACCAAAAAGGCGGTCTATTTTCTGAATATAGTGGAATCTCCTAATGCTCCCGACAAATGTCCGAGTTCTATTGAGTGTGAGTATTGTGACTTAAGGAGCGATGATTGTCCCGAAAAAATGTTGTCAAGTGAGGCTGATAACGTAAAACACCCAGAAGGAGAAATACCATTGTAATGCATGGAACATAGCAAAAGGGAACTATGATGGGGATTATTGATGAAGTCAATGAGTTAGTTACAGGTTGGACCCGTGATGAGTCACTTGCATCTCTTCTTAAAAAAGTGATGAGCCAACAGCTCATAGAACAGCCGGCTCCCATAGACTACTACTATGTTACTCATTTGACTAATCCTGCTCAAACATTTTTCTCTAGAGCATACCCTGAAGTGAGAAAACCCCCAGCACTTGCTAGAAAACTTGCTCTAGGAAACCGGCTGCATAGTCTCGCTAGTGTTTGGTTTCGGACTCTTCCGAATTTCGTTGTGGAAGAGGGTACGCTTGATGGAGCTTATGTGGGGTTGCTTGGTGTGCGCGGTAAAATCGATTACCGTGTGGGGGATTCAATATTTGAACTCAAGACAAAGGATAATCTACCCGAAAATCCAGAAGAAATCATTTCTTCCTATCCACAAGATTTGGAACAGCTAGCCTTCTATTCTGTCATTCATCCATATAGCCCTACGGTCAACTATCTTATTTTCATGAAGAATTCTGCACCATTTGACCTAAGGGCTTTCAGAGTGACAACCGAAGATCCTGGTACAGTGAAGTCCATTTTGACATCTAGAATCAGAGCTCTTAGCAAGTCGTTTGAGACCAATGATCCCTCAAGATTAGGTCGGTGTAGATACTACGATAGCGGTTGCCAGTTCCATGTCTCTGGTTCTTGTTCGTGTGACAAAGTCGAACCTCTTGACATCAGCGCATTACAACGCTCGGTGAGAATCAGTTTTGACGAAGCCTTTACCAAGCTATTAGAAAGTGTCAGAGATACACACGGAGGTTCAGACGTTTTTTCTGTATCAACAAGAGACATAATTGCTCCAAGAAAACACTACATGGAAGCGATATCTGGTTTGGGGTCGCTGTACGAGGGGGACGAAAAAGACGAATACAAAGCATGTGCATGGATATCGGTAAATAAGCTGAAAAGGCGCCATGGAATTGACTTAAGCAGGCCAGAGAAACAATCAGTGATTGAATCTCAACGTGAACCACGCGTGAGGATCGGTTTTCGATGGCTAAAACTCAAGAGTTCTATTCATCCGTCGGGTGAGATCGTTCCATATCTATTGAACATCAACCTCTCCCACAACCCTGCATTTGTGCAGAATCCTTCTACATACCATCTTGCCGAGTTGGGTATAGTGTGTGCAACTTATGGCAAGAGCAAAGGGCTGATAATCAGAGTTTGTCCTAATCTGGGCAAATTAGTTCAAGTTTTCCAGATAACATATGAAAACATAGACCACATTCAACACATAGTCAAAAGAACTGTTGACAGTTTGGAAGAGGCAGAACAGAAAGAAAATTTGCTATCTCTACCGCCATGTCCAACGTTCATGAATGATGACGGAAAATGTCCATTGATGAGAGAATGTCATTCGGGGGAAGGAAGCGGCTGTACAAATTAGAGGACTAGTTTCCAAAACGTCCACTATCAAATCTCCTACATGCACAAGCGTTCATAAGGCAACAATTTGGCTTTTTGTTATATGTAGTTGACTAAGGCTGGTTCATGATCCTTTATATGCCTGGATGGCAGCCTCTATCATCTCCCAGGCATCTTCTTCTTCCCACGTCCCACATTCGACCACGACCTCGTGCATCACTGGTATTGAGAATGTAAAGAGTTTCCCAAACCGTGAAAAATATACTCCCAGCTTCTCCGGTTCCTCATACATGTTGTGTTCTCTTTTATTGAGTATGTGGTATCCCATCAATTGTCTGAAGTATTCCCTTTTAAATTCTAGAGACTTGGTTGTCTTTATCTCCATCAGAGTGCCATCAATTATGAAATCAGCATCCGCTCCACCTAAATCGAGGCTACTCTGTCCAAAACGGGGATAAAGAATGCACCGTCTAACAGCCGTAAAAGATGTGCGGTCGACCAATTTCACCAAGCACTGAAGGTCTTTAATGTCTTCTTCAGCTGTATCGAAAATTTGACTGTTTGGGAAATCTCGGCCGCTTCTAGCAACGTTCTCCAGCTTAGCAAGCACCATACAATCAGGCATTAGCTCAGCTATCTCAAGCTGTCCTTTCAAGAAGGCTTCCTTTCTTTGGTTAAAGTCTTTCAGGAATTGCTTGCGTTTTCTGTCACCTTTAGCACCACCCTCAGCCACAAGCGGGAATTCTCTGACAAGGTCACGGTTAAAGTTCCGAAGTTGAAGTCCCATGGCGTAACCGAAAGCTGTTCCAACTGTACTGTAATTCCTTGTTAGCGGCGGAGCTAGAAGTCTGCCCTGTAAAGTAAAGGGGGGCTTATCAAACATAGCGTCAATGAGACTGCCTGCGAACCTCGCAAAATCCAATAGGGACATGCTCTTCTCTCCAGAGTCGATGCGCCTCTCATTCGTAGAAAAGGATTGCCTGCCAATGAATTATAGTGTGATTAGATTCTCCATTCAAGCCGCTAAGGTAGAAAATTACTATGAGTGGCTAGGAAAGCGCGCCACCCAACAAAGTGACGAAAGGTTACGCACCCCCGGGTCACTGACGGCCCCCAGTGAAGTTCAGACATTCTCTTCAGAACGATAGGAAGGTTTAGCGGGGTCAGGATATACTATGATAGGGGATAGAAAAATCTTGCCCTGAGAAATCAAAGAGGCTGACCACTGAGGATTTACAATCAATAGCCAACTAAGGGCTTGACATCAATTAGGAAATCTTTCTGTTACATCTCCGCCTTCTTGTACTTGTCTTCGTCGAGAAAAAATGGCGACCCATATTCCTAGTGCGAACACACCAATGCCGGACACCTGTAGAATGGAAAGGGGGATGCTTGTCTCATGGTAATTTAATAGGGCGCCAACCAGAATCATGACTATGCCCGCCAGCATTATCCATAAGCTCCCCCTGATTCTGCGTGGGGGAAATCTGCTAGGTTCATGCTCCATGTCCGACGCGGTAATGACTACCCAGCCAAGTAACCCTATGATGCCGCCAAGTATGTTCGATTTTAGGCCCAATATGATGATGACCGGAGGTGCCACGAATGCCAAGGTAATGCCTATGGCTATCATCGCAACCGCAAAAGTGCGGTGATAATAGTAATCGGAAGTCCTGTTGGTCCTTTGTATTGCTCTGCCTATGTCTATCAATTGATTTGAAAGGCTAGTTAGACTCGGCACCCCAGCTGCTTCTGCCACCTCTTGGTTTTCTAGGAAGTGCTTCGCCCTATACCAGTGCTCGTCAGCTCTGCCTCTCGGGCACCCTTCCTTCTCCCAAATTGCATAAGCCAACTGCTTTATTTCTTCCTCTGTAGCCATGGCAACCTCCTACTGTGCACGCAAGCCAACCCTTGGCACATAATAACACGTCAACAGTGAGTACGCCATCGCTGTCAAGTTGTCTTCGCAACATGCTGGCGTATTGCTCACAAGATTTTGGTTACACAGGTTTCATAGGCTGATATAATGGTAAGAAGAGATATGGCTACAGTAAAGATGAAGGCCAGTGTTGGCCGTCTGACCACTCACGGTAAGCGGATGGTCGCCGAATCAATGTACGCGAAAGGGAAAAGCTTTATCGGGGCCGCTTTACTGTTGCGGCAGTGGCAGGGCTACGAGTACGTGGTACTGCATTTACTCTGTCAGGGAATCGAAATCACTCTAAAGGGATTGCTTCTGATGAATGACTACGACAAGTACAAAGACGAACTTAAGTCTACCTTTGGCCACAACATGAAGAAGCTTGCAGCGGCAGCCATAAGTGAGTTCAGTGTCCGACCCATGAGACCCGCCCTCGAAGCCGAGCTCCAAATGCTAAGCTCTCTCTACTCAAGCCAGCGCTTGAGGTATGGTACTTTCTACGATGTTCTTGTCAACCCTGAGACGATCCAAAGCCATCTCGCCTTAAGAAAGATAGCTGCTGTGATTCGGCTTGCTGATCGTCATGTGTTTGCTAAGCCAAAAGCCATCTAACATTCGGGTCGAGTGGCTCTGAATCAAACACATCGGGCCAAGATCAGGCAGCCTGAACGAGGCTAGATTTTATATGCTGTAATACATATTGGCTCGGCCATATGTGACTGTGTGTCTTCCGCCTCACTAGAGCTACGGACTACACAAAATAGCGATTTGTTACCTGGTATCCACTTCGATGGTACAATTAGTCAAAACTGATGAATTGGAATCGGACAATGAATGTCTTCCTCGACACTTCCATTGTGAATAGGATACTCGATTTGGAGGAGATGCGACCAGATGCACATTGGGAACAAGATCGTGCGTGTCTGAACAATCTCTTAAACGGCCCGGTTTCAGGGGGCACTATGGCATTTCTGGTCAACCCAACTGTCATGTCACAAATCCGCGATACACCAGACTTTGAGCGCAGAAGAAGGCTTAGTTCCATAGCGGAGCGATTCAGGTTTACTGAGTTCAACATGACCATTTTCCCGTTTCACTTCCCTGCCCGGTTCTTGTCCAAGGAACAAAAAGTTGAGATCCAGGGTATCTGCTCCCAGTACCCTAGCCTAATCAGAGACCAAAAGATATTGGCTGATGCCGCGTTCGGTGAAAGAATTAACGTCCTATTGACGACAGATAGGGAGCTTGCACACAAAGTACCAATGCTCGGACGGTTAAAGGTTATGCTTCCCTGTGGCTTATGGGAATTCTCAAGGCAGAAAGGAATCAGCAAGTAATCCAGTTCCCTGCTGAACAAAAGGGCGGAATGTTAGGTTACAAAAGCTCGTTCTGTTGACTATCTCAACATACCCATATAATGTAAAATGTGGTTGAAACAAAGGTGCGAGCTAATATGGACACTGGTGAATCAGAAGTTACAGGCACGGAACTTCTTACAGATGATCCCATTAAGGAGCCGGCACAAGATAAGTTAAATCGCAACAGCTTTGCGGAAAATCTTGCCAAATCGTTACTTAACTACAATGCTCCTTCTTGCTTAACTTTAGGCATATATGGGCATTGGGGGAGTGGGAAAACATCCCTAATAAATCTTATCGAGAAACACCTACGTAGTATGTGTCAAGATGGCAGACGAGTTGTTCTAAAGTTCAATCCTTGGAATATATCGAGTTTAGATCAACTCATAATGCTATTCTTCAAAGAGTTAAGAATTGGGATTGTCGGGGAAGGTAAATCGGAAAAGTGGAAGTCGAAGGCTTCCACTTTGCTTGAGGTATTAGGAGGAGTACTAGCTGTAGGTCAATTGTCTCCGATTGGTAATCAATACTTTTCAGTGGGAGCAAACGTAACTAAAGAGATAGCGAAAACAATAAGTACCACCAAAAGAAAACCTTTGGAAGAAATAAAAGATGAGTTGAATAAGCTGCTATCAGAGAATTTAGATAGAATCTTTATATTCATTGATGACATTGATCGGCTAGATAGAGACGCCATGAAGCTCATGTTCCGCATGATTCGCCTAAATGCCAATTTTGAGAGGATGACCTATGTTTTGGCCTTTGATAATAATGTAGTCGAAGAAGCACTTAAAGAAGAGCAGCCGAATTATGGTAAGGAATATTTAGGTAAGATAGTACAATTACCGATAAACGTGCCTGATATTGATGGTGAGGTCCTTAAGGACATTCTAGGGACAGAACTAAACAGGTTCTTAAACGACCAAGAAAACATTGATTTTGATGAAAAGCACTGGAATGAGCTGGTGACAACGGGCAGATTTTTCGAATTATTTAGAAATATTAGAGATGTTGCTAGATATGTGAACGGGTTAAAGGTTGTTTATAAGAATGTGCATAATGAGGTCGATGTAGTCGATTTCATGGCATTGGAAGCCATAAGATTACTTCACCCGGATTACTATGAATTAATAAGGCGCAATAAGATGCTTTTTACACACTTACAAACCAGCTCGATGATGTCGTATCAAGAGGATGTAGAGGGCGCGCGGGAAATATTTAGAAACAAATTCCAATTGGGGCAATTGCAGCAGGGGGAATCGATTGAGGAAAGGAAACGGATCAATTTGATTTGGGATGTCTGCAAATGCTTGTTTCCACATTTAGAAAGGGTGGAGAGCAGTTTTAGTTTTGGGCCAGGTTTCAGTCAGGAGTGGCGCAGGGGGAAAAGAATCTGCTCTAGTGAAGTGTTTGATAGATACTTCATCATTGGGGTCCCACGAGGTGAGATTTCCACCGAAGAGATGGGCTCCATTATGTCCAAGAGTGACAGCCACGAGAGTTTAGAAGAGGCTCTAGAAGGTCTATCTGATAGAAATCTGCTAAGAAGATTCTTCGAATTAGCTGGAGAGTATGTGGACCGTATTAGCCCAACGAACGTAAAAGAGACTATCACGGCTCTATTCAATATGGAGGACAAGATAATATCAGAACCAAGTATCGCCTTACGACCTCCTCTATACTTCTACGCTGCTTCACTGATAGTTGACTTGCTGTTACGAACGAATAGTGAAGAAGAACGTAAGCAAATCATTCTTGACCTAATTGGTGAAACTGATAAGTTGTTTTCAGCGGTCTATTTCATTCATCACATAACACCGATTGAAGAGAGACAGAGTGATAGTGCAGAAAGGGATTTGCAGAAGCTTGGGTTTTCCATAGATGATTTAAAAGAGTTCCAGATTTTGTGTGCCGGCAAGATAAAGAAGCACGCAGAAAACAGTGAACTTTCAAGAACTCCACACCTTGACCTGTTGCTACACAAGTGGCGTGACTGGGGAGTTGAGGCTGATGTTGAAACATTTGTCCAACGACTATTGGAGACAGAAGAAGGGTTGACAGCCCTATTGGTCGGTTTTGCAGGGGAGAGAACCGGATCAGAAGGCAGGAGAATCCTAGTAAACAGGAAAAATATTGGCGAGTTTCTCGATATCAAATCGTTTGAGGCTAAAGTGCAAAATATTGACAAAAATAAGCTAGATGAAGCACGAAAGGAACTGGTCGATTCTTTTCTAAAAGGCGAAGATTTGTTTGATATTCCGTAGACATTGACATAGGCATCAAAAGGCCCGACCTATTGCTCCGATTTGTCTAGCGATTGTCTGAATCCTGCGGCTAAGTAACAATTGTCCAGAATGTGTAATCAAGGCTATTTCTAGGGACAGAGTTTCGCAGTAAGGTTTGCCTCGTGTTGCCTGAGCCACTTCTTATACTCGCGCCATCTGTGACAGTGTTGAGCTACCAGTTCCCAGAATCTCTTTGAATGATTCATCTCTTTCAGATGGGCAAGTTCATGGATAACAACATAGTCGATCACAGGCTCTGGCGCCATTATTAGTTTCCAGTTAAAGCTAAGATTTTTCTTATGAGAGCAGCTGCCCCAGCGAGTCTTTTGACCTCGTATGACAATTCGTTTGCAGTGAATGCCCATCTGAGAACTCAGTCTATCTACTCTCTCGTTTATCAGCCTAGCAGCCTCCGCCCGATACCACTGTTCCAAAGCCAACTCCAAGATACCATTTTTAAATAATCCGTGACTCACTGCCAGTGTATCTCCCTCTAGCGTTACACTATCAACTTCACTGTGGTTTTCCCGCTTGACTAGCTGCAAGTCTCGGCCAAGATAGGGGATAGTATCGCCACTCCCGAGTTCATCCTCGGCATAAGGCGATTGGAAATTGCTACATCTTGCCAGGCTACTTGAGATCCATCGTTCCCTCGATTCTAGAAGTCCAGGGAGTTGCCCAATCTTGTAAGAGTGAGGAACAACTACCGTAAGCCCCGTTTGTCGTCTCACCTCGAGCCGAACATGCCTTGCCCTAAGGCTTCGCTTAACTGTATATGTGATGGCTTGCCCATTAATACTGGTTTCACGTTTCTCTACCATAGTTGGTTGATGCCAAGTTTCTCGTGCCATGTCTATAGTCTAGAGGTTCAACATATTGTCTGTCTAGAACATAGGGCAGAAGGAGGAGAACGACGGCTTAAAGTCACAAAAGCCTGTTAAGTGTGATGTGTAAAATAAAAGGGCTGGGATATCCCGATACCGGGAATATCCAGCCCTTCTGAGTTCTGTTAGGCTATGCTGGAGTAGGCCTAACTCTTGCCAATTCTGAACATCTTGGTTCTGCACACAGGGCACACGCCCTGAGTTGCCGGCCTGCCATTTTTCATGGTTATCCTTCTAGTGTCCTTCATTTCCCTTTTGGCACGGCACTTCATACAGTATGCTTGCATTTGACCCTCCTCTTTTTGGAATAGATAGTAGGCTATTTACCAATACAGTGTCAATAGCCATAAAGTGCCAAAACCCACCACCTGAGCCTTGAAGTTGGTATGATAATGGCGAACAAAATCAGAGATACTTCAAAAGCTCGTTTCTGTAATTTAGTCACTTTTTCTCTCCTCTCTCTTTACTCCTTTCATGTGCTCATATACTCCACCCATTATGACTCCCATTCTGAACGCATCTACCTTGCTGGTATTCTCATCCTTCTCAATAAACTGCCTGGCGAATGCATTCAGCGCATTAAGGACATCAGTATCCATGCTATTTATCCAGTCTGTCTGTGCCTTGCCATTGAGCAGTACCTCTCTTGCGAGACCTTTTACTTTTTCGAGCAATTCTTTATTCATATCCTCCTTTCTGGAGGCCCGCGCGCCAGGGAAAGTCATGGGAAGTCGGAGGAAAACCCATCACAGCCTGGCGCGCAGGGCCATGGTATTATGATTTGTGGTTATTGTCTAGTTCCGCCTGGCATGACACAGCGGGCATACGGTGGAATGTTCGCTCTCGTCTACGAAACTCGCAGTGACATTGAGAGCACGCTGCCGCCTCTCAGGGTGTTCAATGATGTGGCTTGATGCATAGGTGAGGAGATTCATCATTTCATAAGAGTTACGAGGCGACTGTTGAATCGCCAGAGCCCTGACTGCCTCGGCGTCTTTCCCGGTTATACCGGCCCGGCGCAGGAGCTCTTCCAGGACGCCAGCTCGCTGGTCGGGTGGGATCCGTTCCTCGATCATTGCACGGTAGCGTTCCACGATGCCACCTATTGACTGATATGCAGCACGGACAGATTGTCTGAACCACTGCCAGACATTATCGCCCTCTCCACCGCCGCCAGTAAACTCGGACAGCACTGTTCTGCTGGTGGCTCCATTGGTGCATGCCAGCCTTAATACAAAGCTCTGCACCATTGGCCTTATAGTATTGATAGGGCTAAACTTGACCATGGCGCCGGCCCGCACCAGATCCCCGCGGCGCACAGCCTCTTGTGTAATGCCGACTATCTCCAGGGCAGTGGAGCAATTATCAAAAACATCAACCCTGTGATAGTCACAGTTAGGCAGGCCCTGCTCGACAGCGGATAGCACCCTATCCACAGGGAGATTTGCTATGCCGCGGAAATCAGAGAAGGTCCGCACCTCGCCATTCTCAAGCAGGACGTTATATCGCTCTTTCCTGGCCAGGAGCTCGGTAGTCACTCTTCCAAACAGGTCAGGGCTTAGCTCCTGGCACACCTTGTGGGGTAAACCCACAAAATTGGTCAGTGCCTTAACGCCGTCCTCACCCACTGGAATCAGGTGGCCACCATTGCCGGGTCTTATGGTTACCTGCCCGGGTTCTACCAGCACTCGTGTCTTGGGACTATGCTCTATCTGTCGTGCTGTGGTATGGCAGATAGGCTCTAGTTTCTCTAATACTGCTGTTCTGTTCAAAGTTCCTCCTTCTTTATTTATTTTTCAGCGTGTATTTTGGCTATTCCTATTTCTTCATAGTTCACCCCCCTTACTAAAGCTATTCCAGCCAGGTCGAATACTTGTGACAAAGGTGGAGAAGATTGACAAGCTGCTGGCTGCTTATGGACCCAGGCTGCCATTCCGTATCTGTATTTCCTTGAATACCCTGGATAACTGGTCCGTCCACCATTTCGGCAGGTTATTGTTGCATTGCAAGAAGCCAAAGTCCTGCATATTCAATATCAGGCATGCTCTCTTTTGGGACACATCACCTTTTATGGCTCTGAAGAAGTCATACGCCTTGGCAGTGAAGTCGGCCATTTCGTCTCTTTCCCAGAGCTGGTGGGCATAGGTAGGGCGCTTCCAGATGATACGATGGACAGAAGTGCAAACATTGAGGTCCAGTTTCCGTGAGTAGTGGCTTATGAATATTATGAGCTGTTCTCTTTGTCCCGCAATGGCCAGCATATCATCGAGCTCTACAGCATCACCGCTCTGGCTTCTCCGGGCATGTGCCGACCGTGCTGCCTCATCGTAAATCACTACGGCACGGTCCTTCCACTCATTTCTCTTGGTGGTTATTTTCATCCACTTGGGAAGAATATGCTGTGTGGATTTTCTCAGCTTTTCATCAATGTGAGGCAGATGAAGTATAGCTGGAAGGTCACGCCGGCTGTGCATAATCTCAGCAATTTCATGAGCCAGCCCCGTCTTGCCTGTCCTGATGTCCCCCATTATCATCACCACCCCAGGATAGGGAATTGCGGAGTAGAGGCTAACTTTCTCAGGCTCCGAAAGAATAGCCCGGGCATACTCCTCAGTTTTCTTTTCGCGTAGCTTTTTGAGTCTTTCTGCTTGAGTCGGTGTCAATTTTTACCCCCTTTCTTTATTTCTCTTGAAGTTTCCAAAGAGCTGGTTTTGAATGGGCTTCTGCCAGGGCATCTTTGGGAACGGCATTACGAATTGACTCTATCCTATTCTTCAGCAGTCCCGAATAGGGCTTGCCATCCCACGAATGTGTGCCGCCTATCGTTCTCTCAATCTCAGCTATGACATTATTAAACTGATACTTTACATAGTCTGGGAGATTACGTATTTCCCTGGCTGCTTCGGCGGCTTCCTTGGCCCGCTTCAGAGGCTTGATAATTTTGTCTATATGGCCATCAAGCACATCCGTGGCGTCCATCACTTCAACTGGACTCCATTTTATTCTCACGATTTTCACCCCCTTTCTTTGTTTTTGCCAGTTCAACATAGGCAGAGAAGGGATTGTGTTTGCCAAAATTCCCTACCTTGTTCAGATGCGTCCAGATTGCTGCCCAATACCCGAAGTTCATAAACTTATACCGGGCTAGATTGGCATGGGCTTTTTTCTCGGCTTCATTAAGGGCTTTCTCCAGTTCTTCCCTGGGCACCGTGGTAGCATCTGGCAATAATTTGCATTGCTTCATAGGTCACCCCCTTTCTTGAAGTGCAGCAATTTTCTTATCTATATTCTCTGAAAGAGTTTGCTTCTGGCTCTGTAGATACTCAATCTCAGCATCTACAGCTTTGCAGGTGCGCTTCTCAGGATAAGTGCAATCCATTACCCTGCAACATCTGCTGCCCCCGGTAAATCTTTTGGCCAGCCAGCAATTTGTGCCGAGTTCTTTAGAATTAACTATTGCTGTTTTTATCATGCTTTCCTTGCTCCTAGTAGACGAGTATTTCCCCGTCATACTCACCACTGCGACCAGTAACAGTCTTGGCTATGCGAATAGCCTCAACTCTCTTATCCTGTAAGGACTGCCCAGGCTTACCATCGCAGTGGATCTCCAGCCATCCCCAGGCTGTGCCTCGACCATGGCCTACCCTGACATTAGGAAACCCGGCTTTAATCAGGGCATCCTTAACGGCCTTTGTTTCCTCTTGATGTGTTTTATGATTTCTCCAAGTCATTTCACCCCCTTACTAAAGCTATTCCGGCCAGCTTGAATACTTGTGACATGGCTCTTTTGAGCTTAACTGCCCGGGGGAGAGCCGGCATTCATCCGGCGCTCGCCCTGGATAGTTAAACTACCATTGCACGAACATTGGCATCATGACGTGAATGGTCCCATTTTGTCTGACGACTCCTGGAGATTGGGCATTGGTGGTCCGCAGTGTAATAGAGCCAGTGGTATTGGCCAGCAGGTTTTTAAGGTAGGCCATATTAAAGGCGATCTTGGTCTTACCTTTCGCTGGCACCTTGACTTCCGTTTCACCCTTTTCCGGGTCATTGGTGGAGACAACTAGCTTGCCTCTGACGCTCTGAAGTCGCACCGCCTGGTTGTCGGGTAGGGTGATGGAAGCGGTGTTCAGGGCATCCCTCAGTGCCTTGCCATCGACGTGGAGTGGCGAGCCATTCTTCGGGATAACCTGCTCGTAATTGGGGAACTTACCCTCAATTACCATGGCAGTGAGCACCAGGCCATCACCAACGAAACTGATAGTCCCGCGGTGGTTAGGCCGAGGCTCCTTAGCCCTGTGGACCGACACCTTGCCGGGCATGAGCTTCTGGACGAGCTGCACCGCCTTGGCAGGCACAATCGTCTCTTCTACATGCCCCTTGGCCTTGACCCTTGTTTCAGCCAGCCGAAAGCCATCAGCGGCAGCCAGCACCAGGTTCCCGCCATTGGGATGGAAGAGCACTCCATTGAGAACTGGCCTGGCGCTATCCGTGGCCATAGCATACGTGATTTGCTTTAGGCCATTAGCGAGTCCAGTTACCACAACCGGTTTGCCCCTCACACCCTCGATATCGGGAAACTCTTTTGCCTCTTGCCCCTCAATGGTAGTGACGGCTCCAGCCTCTACTCTCAGGGATTTGTCATTCACCAGGGATAAAGTGACTGTCTCCGATTTCACTGCCTTGAGGAAGGCTTCTAGCGTCTTTGGTAAAACTGCGATGGCTCCCTGCCGGCTGACGCTGGCCTTGCAGCTCGCTGTCAGTGCCACTTCCAAGTCTGTGCCGGTGAGGGTTAATTGCCCACCGCCAGCACGAATAAGGATGGCACGGACTATTGGCAGCCTGTGATTGGCTGCAACTGCGGACTTGACCTTGCCCAAGGTCTCCAGGAGTGCCCCACGCTTTGTCGTCGCTCGCATAGAGCACCCCCTATTAAATTATTTGAGGCTTAACGCCCCACGTCTAGGGGCAAAGTTACCCTTGCCCTCAGGTTGTTGAGCGTTTAGCTACACTATTAAGAAGCCCATATTGGGATATCGGCTGATGCCTTTCTGAGCCTATCGTAGTAGTCATACCCTATCTGGCAGACTCCTGTGCTATTAGGTAACCGCTTTGCCCCTGTCCAGCCACAGTACCAATCATGAGCTTGCTGGAGTGCATCTGTCTTGCTCTGAGCCATACAGTCAAAGCAATCAGTTCCCCCTATCCATACCTGATACTTTCCCATGTTTCACCCCCGTTATTCGTCAAAGTAATAGTCGGTAAAGCAATCTATTGTGTCCCAAGATATTCCATATTCACAATCCTGCTTGCGCTCCACAAGGTCGAGAATACCATCAGCCTGCTCCATGGTAATTACTCTGCCTCTCTCCTTACCACGCCCGATAATATCCTCTCTGCACCATATAGCTACTGCAACGTAGTCGTCTGGCTGATATGTCTCATTCAGCCGCTTTACAAGGTCTGCTACTACAGGCATAGTTCACCCCCTTTGGCTTAGATTTGCTATTGCGATTTTTCTGTGACATCCAGCCCTCTATCCAACTGTTAAAGAGCTGCGGTTTATTCTCTGGGTAGGGATTATCAGTCTTCCAGACCCCACGTAAAAAGTCATTCTTGCCCCGATTATATGCTAGCCAGTTCATGCTTCACCCCCTTCAGTGCTTCATTTTCCGCGGGTCATGCCCCTCATAGATTTTGGCTAGCTCAAACCTGTCACCACAGGTAGTAGGACGTAGGTTAAACTCACATGCGCCTATCCAGTTTTCTCTAGGCCTACTCACTGTTACCAGATGTTCACAGCAGTGGCATCGGTCATCGTCCATACTTAGAACCCTAGCCTTGCTCTTAAACGCTTCCAGCTCTTCTTCGGTATCAAAGAGAACCGTTAGGCCGATTGTGCCGTTACAGATAAGCACAAAAGGCTTTGGTGAGCAGCCACAGGGACAAGGGTTGCTTGCGTCAATTCGTGGAGTAGGGTCTCGCATGCCTTTATCCACAAGCCCTGCCTCGACTTGCCACTTTAAGATTTCCATAGTTCACCCCCTTTCAAATACTACGGCATACTCGCCAGTTCTATTACAGATATGCCACCCTGCAGACCACCACCGAGTCTCTGTCCAGTCTGTCTCGCCATGAATGCCAGTAAATACCCAGCCGTCCTTCTCTTTGGCTAATTTGAGCACGGCCTGTTGCCTCGCAATCTTATCGTGTGGTTTGATATGTAGCTTTTCTGGCTCGTCACTCTCAAGGAAATAGACAATCTGGTACTTCTTGCCATATTTCCGCTCCAGTCCTGCTTTCGTCAAGCAGAATTCTGACTGCAGGTTTTGGCGAGTTAGAACGTCAACCGCCCTTAATTCGGCTACTTCAGCCATTGCTTCACCCCCTTGTTTTTGATTTTTGTCTACGGCCTTGAATGTAAGGCCTAACCTTGTTGCCGCCTCGGATATAACATTTAGCCTTCATGTTTCACCCCTTCAGTTCTATTCAGGCTACTCGACCTGCCGCTGAGGGCAAGGCTATCCTTACCCCCAGTACGCAGAGCGATTAGCTGCGTGGCTTGATGGCATTTAAGTTGACCCTAATATCACTATTAGGCACTTCGGCAAAGCCGTTGGTAGTGGCTACCACCAATGACTTGCCTGTTTTTGACGGCACACCGCCGTTGAGAGGACAGGTGATAATCAGGTTCCTGTTTTTTACCTCTAGTTTGATTGCTTGTGCCATGTAGCACCCCCTTTAGATTATTTCGCAAAACTCAAGCATAAACGCTTGAGCTTCTTGACTTGTTCACGAGTGAAGCCCTCGCAATACCTATTGAGGTTGATTAGCAGCCTTTGCGGTAGTGTATCGGGATTGTGGCTGGTGTAGTGTGGAATGAATGTACCGTTCTTGCCATTACGAAACTCAAACGTAACCCCTTGATAGGTTACATACCGAAACGGCTTCGGCTTTCGCTTGCGCCGTTTGTCGGCCTCGATTTGCGCCGCACAGTGTTTGCAATAGCTTTGCCCATTGCTAGGCCGAACACCGCAAATGAGGCACTTGTGACCATTTACTCGTGTTGCCACGCTTCACCCCCTTATTCGATTAGTTGAGGTTTTTAACCTCACCGCTCGCCGCCAACTCGCATTGACGGCGAGAACGTGAAGTTAAAATAAGACACAGCTCCCCCTACCACCAAAGACGGGGGAACTGATCCTGGCGTAATTCTCCTTGTACCGGTCCCACACAACCAACCCCTCACGGCAACTCCATCTGGGACTTTTGCAGACGGAACTCTCCCATGGTCGGTAAGAGCCTTCAGGACTTGCTACTGTCCTTGCCAGCGACTAAACAATACATCCCGCTTACCCCAGCGTTGCCCCTACCTAGGGACGTGGGAAGAACGTAATGCCAGCTGATGCCGGCTGCGCTCTGTACTCTTGGGACTGGGGGGAGACACCCCACAGCCGTGCCATGAGCTACAGCTACCGTGCCAACAGTCCACCCTTGACGAAGGCGCACTATGGCAATTGCACCCCGACCCTCTAACGGTGAGTAAGCCGACGACTGAATTTGCCGTCGCACGCTAGGTTGATTTAGGCCAACCAGTCCCCGTAGCTTGCCTACCTTGATGCTGTCGCTGGTAGATTGCCTATCACCACGGCTAGGGCTAGGGCTAGGCCTTATCCCAGGGGCTATGTTTGGAATGAACTATGCCTAGCGTTCGGACCATAGCTCCCCTGGTGTCCTTCATGTTAGGCTGTCGTGTCAAGTGTCCACGTCCCCCACCTCAGTATGAGGTCAGCCCCAAAAGACTCGAGTGTGGGCATGGATTAGGATTCCTTGGCCTTTCATTGAGTATTGGCCGTACGTGTTACAATAGCAAAAGCGGCTGGCTAATTAGCCAACCGCTCTCACTACCGCTCACAATGTAGCAATTCCGATATGTCACTATACTTGTTGCATTTTAGCTATGATTTAGCTATGAGCGGTTTCAGTTTATTAGCAGCTTATAACCTGTAGTCTTGATCCAGCGATTTAACCTTGAGCGCTCTGTATTGTTGAGAGTACCGCTCGATTTTAGCTGTCCAGCTTTGTGACTTCGAGGCGCTCCGAGTGGCTTACCTAGCAAGCGCTTCATGACTAGCTTTTGTATATCCTTTGGGATGCGTTGCCATAGCGCTTGACTGTCCAGCTTGTCAATTTGCTTTCGCTCAAACTCAACCTCACCGACTAGCAGCTCTGCTAGCTCTGTCTCCTCGCCCTCGCTGTCTGTGATAGTTTCCGACAAGTAACCCTGGTAAAATTGGCTGTGTAGCTTATAGCTAGCCCACCAATTCTGCCAGTCTCGTCGAGCTATGGTATAAGCAAAGGCTGGGTTTTCTGTGCCACTAGCCAGAACCGCTGTCAATAGCTCTTGGAATAGGTCTTGGCGCTCTTCTTGTGGTACTTTACGGCTGAAGATATACGCAGCTTCAACCGCCAGTTTACCATTAGCGTTTAGCTCGCCAAACGCTTTAGCTGTGTGCTTTACTAGCTCGATATACTCATCATCACCAGCTATAATTGGCGCTCCAATTACAGCTTTGGCGATACTCTGATATGTAGCTTGGTTTACTATTTGATTCATATTTAGCCCTCCGACTTTAATATTTAGCTACATATCGGAATTGCTATCAAATATTCAATTGTTAAAGTTCAATCATTCAATATCCATTGTCCAACAAAAGGACATTTTGTTCATTAAAAGAATGAACCTATATTTTCGTGAATGATTTCAAAGCGGTCATTTCTTGGTGTTTTCACGAAGGAACGAAAGCCGCCACCGCTATTCGGTCACTGGCATATGCCACACTACCCGTAGAGGGCAGCGTAAGGGTTTGCCCAAGCGCTCTCAGGGGCAGCTCTGCCAGCCTCAGTGAGGCGGAAGAACCTGCGGGGATAGCCTCGGGGATAATTGTCCTGAAAGACTGAGCGCTCTTCCTTGCCACTTTCTTCTACCCAGCCAAGCCTCTGGAGGTTTGAGAAATAGACTACAAACGAGTGATAGCGGCAGCCGCTGGACTTGTAGGGTGTTTGAAGCAGGTATCGTACGGCAAGCTTTTCTATTCTGTCGGGAGAGATGAGACGCTTCTCACTCTTAGCTTGTCTTTCTTCTTGCCTTGTAGCTCTATCCGTGGCAATCGCCTTAAGAAGAGCTTTCTTGTAGTGGTAGCAGATGTCAGATTGAGGCGCACCAACACTGGGGTCTATCCCTGGTGAACCATTTGGCCCGTGACCCATGAGAAATTCCCGAATAAACCAGCCACAGCCGAAGGGACGAAGAAAGCCCCCTCTGTTAGGTCTGAGGTCCATTCCCGTTTACCTCTTTGCTCCACAGTCGGTCATACCAGCCCCTCAGTTCCTCGCCTGCAACCTTCCTGTATTTAGCGGTGGTGTTAAAGCTGGTGTGGCCCAGGTGCTCCTGGAGGAGTCTGAGCCCATCGCCAGAGTCATTGAGCTTCACCGCGTGAACGGCGAAAGCGTCTCGCAACCGATGTGGACTGACACTGTGCATCTTCCCCGTGTCCGGATTAACCAACTTGGGAAGTCCTGCTCTCTCGGCGCATTCCTTAACGATCTGCCACGCCCTGTGACGATTTATACCGAATATGAGCCTCATACCTTTTTGATTTACCGGTCCGCCGCGCCGGACGTATTCACTGAGTATGCGCAGGGTGTCGTTGTCCACCGGAAGGACCCTCTGACGCCGATGTTCCTGGTGTTCGGCCCGAGCCTTCTCAACCTTGACCCCGCACTTGGGGCAGAACATATGGCTTCGGCCAAGTCTTTGTCCACAAGTGGCGCAGGACAGCTGTAGGTTGGCCTTAAGGTGTTGGATAGTAATCGTGCCTCGGTGGAAGTCTACGTCTTCAATCGCCAAAGCCAGCGCCTCGCTGACACGGCAACCAAGATGGAACAGTACTCTGACAAGCAGTTTATCCCGCATGTTGGATGTCGCCTTCTCAAGCAGGCTTATTTCGCTTGGTTCGAGATATGTCTTCACAGGTCGTCCCTCGACGTTGGCGGATCATCTGTTTTCCGACAAGATGTCTTGTCCTCGCCGCCTCTACACTTTCCAAGCTCACGGGCAATTATCCTGGCCAACAGCCGCAATGCTGCCGAAGATGTTTGATTTTCTGCACTTCCTGTCGGGTCACTCCACCCGTCTTTACTTTCTTGGGCATCCATGTTACAGTAAATAATAAATATTAGCGATGACTATTACACTTGTAGCACATATAATAAACAACTGCAATGCACGACTTATCACTTGACAACACTAACGGTATGTGATATTATAGACACATAGTGCAAAAACCAGAGACAAAAGGAGTTCAATTATGGCGAAAAGGATCAAAAAACCGCCGGTAAGACTCGAACAGCGGCGTGAATGGCTAAGACGTAATGAAATGGGCGAGTCAGTACCGAAAATAGCTGACAGCGATGATTTTGACGTCCGTACGGTAAGGAAGCATATCGAACTTGCTAAACAAGAAAGGGAGGTAAAAGAAGCGAGAGCCGCTGTGCTGCGCAATGCTTTGGAACGCCACTATGACGACCTGCGCAAGTTTGCCGAAACGCTGAATTCCGCGATATTGGGGGCGGGCAATATTCCATCATCGCCGGATGATGACCTTATGGAAGCTGCGTTGCGACAGCATTTACCACGCTCGCCCATATGGGGCTACATGTCAAAACGCCAAAACCTGCAGCAAAGAGCCGATGAAGAACAACAGAAGTTGGAAATAGTGATCGACGAATCGGTGAAAGCAGACCGGAGGCTGACCCCCTTGATCAATGACGGCCTGGATGGGATTGTACCCGGCATCGTCGCTGTTCTCGTCGCTGAGGCAAAGCAGTGGACCCATGGGAACACAGGGTATAGTCTCAAAGATAGCCTGGTCACGGAATCGGCGGGAGAAGGACTTGTGAATCCTTGCTTTGGCTTCTCACACATGGGCATAATGGAAGTGGAGCATTCCGAAAGATGTATAAAAATAGTGCACGATGTTTTGGAAGATCTGGAATCCCGCCTGAGAGATTGGGAAGAATATCGTAACCTGGAGAAAACGATTGCTGAAATTGGGCGCCTGGATCGTAAGCTCCGAGAAGAACTGGCAATAGTAAGGCTCAGGCGAATAGTACCGGGACGTTGCAAGTACTGCCCACTGTGATAATGTTAGATTGGTTAGAGGAGGAGTGCAATGAAAGTAGCTCTATATGCCAGGGTCTCGTCGGAGAAACAGGACGTAGACCTGTCTATTTCGGCGCAACTTAAATCTCTCAGGGAGTATGCCGCTAGAAACGGACATGAGGTCATAAAGGAGTATGTCGATGAATCGGAGAGTGGTAAGACAACAGCACGACCAGCCTTCCGGGAGATGATCTCAGCCGCCCGTCGGTCTCCAAAGCCGTTCGGTCTTATTCTGGTCTGGAAGTATTCACGCTTTGCCCGCAGTCGCGAAGATTCAATTGTATTCAAAACGATGCTCCGAAAGAATGGAATCCGAGTAGTCTCTATAAGTGAGCCAGCGGAGGATACCCCCACAGGAAAGCTGTTTGAGGCCATGATTGAAAGCCTGGATGAGTTTTACTCGGCCAATCTCGGGGAAGAAGTAATCAGGGGGATGAGGGAAAGTGCCTCCCGCGGCTTCTATATTTCAGCTCAGGCTCCTTTTGGTTATCGCAAGGTCAAGGTTAACGATGGTGGTAAAGAGCGTCCCAAGCTTGAACTTGAGCTAAATCAGGCGCACATAGTGACTCGCATCTTTAGTCTGCTACTTGAAGGTAAGGGCCTGATGGAAATTGCAAAACAGCTAAATAAAGAGGGGATCGCCGGGCCCAAGGGCAAAGGCTGGATAAAAACCACAATCCATAAGATGCTCAGCAACGAGGCTTACACCGGTACCCTGGTATGGGGTCGTAACAGTGTACATGACCTTTCGCCTATTAGAGTGGATAATGCCTGGCCGGCTATTATTGACCGAGATACCTTCGACCGAGTTCAGAGTCTGCTTAAGGACAGGGCTCCCGTCAACCTTCATCCGAAGCGGGTGGCAAGTCGTTATTTGTTAAGTGGACTAGCCCGCTGCGGACATTGTGGCAAGAATTTGGTTGGCCACGATGCTAAGAGCGGACGATTCAGCTATTACGTGTGCGGGACCTTGCTGAAGAAGGGAGCTGACTCATGTCCAACACGTTATCTTAACAGTCAGCAGTTTGAGAATCTGGTTATAGATAAGATAAAAGAGCATGTCTTAACTACCGATAATCTCACCAGGTTAGTGCATATGGTAAACGAGGAAATGGACAGCTTGGCGATAGAATACCGCCAACGCTTAGACAATGTTATCGATGAGATTGCCGACGTAGACCGCCGATTGGAGAGGCTATACGATGCTCTTGAGACTGGGAGGATACAACTCGCTGACCTGGCACCACGGATTCAGCAACTCAGGCAAAGGCGAGAGCAGTTGCAGGCAGCAAGATCGCAACTGGAGCAGGAACTCTCCGCTAGGCGTGTGGAACTGGCAGATAAGGAAACCGTCGCTCACTGTGTATCCGACCTGCGTAATTTACTAAACGAGAGTTGCCTTGCCGAGAGAAAATCCTTTGTCAGGAGCTTTGTCAAAGAAGTTAAGGTAACAGGAGATAACGTACTGTTAACCTACACGATACCAATGCTACCTAAGGGGTTAACTGAAGAGATGCTGCCGGTTCTGTCTATTGTACACGATGGTGGGGAAGGGGGGACTCGAACCCCCACGCCTTTCAGCACATGATCCTAAGTCATGCTCGTCTGCCAATTCCGACACTTCCCCGATAGGAAACCACCTAATACAATAGCATTTTACGGGACTCGCCTCAAACTATCGGAGTTCCAGGGACACCATATCAATTAGGCCTACTACAGATTAGGTATTATGTCCCCAGAATAATCCTAGCTGCAGCAACCAAACGAAAGGAGTGTCTCCTTTTGAGGAGGCACTCTTCACTAATAAGGAAACGCTAACAGGTTCTTTGACATTATTCGGCCATCTACTTAGACTTTATGCAAGAGCTGCTTGGATGGTGGGCTAGGAGGTTAGAGTGAGAAAGATAATTGTAGAGGAGCTTCTAAGAGCTGGTGGTGTCTTCTTACTTTTGATGTCGGGCCTTTGGTACCTTCAGAACAGTGGTTTGCTTGCTGTCTCTACCTCAAGTTTGTTTGCCGTTAGTGGTGGAGTCTCAGCGGCTGTGTTTTCAGTTTTAGTCGTGCTGAGGAGGAGGACCGGAAAGGACTTTATGCTCAAGCGTGTGCGCTATTTACTGGTCTTGCTGTGGGGGGTCGGTGTGCCCCTGTTTATCTGGCGTATGCTGGAGGGAGAAATAACTCGAGCTGTCCTTTTTCTCATTGGAATGCTATTCGTGTCCCTACTGCTCTTTGGCCTCAGGAAAAAAATTGGACTGAAATGGTAGTTGAATGATTGATTTGGAATTAGATTGGGGACTGATTATTGCGCTATCTATAGGTATTGCTTTATTGGTCATAGCGGTTGTTTGGGCTGTCTGGTGGTTCAAACGTATGAGGCCTGAACTGAGGGAACTGAGGGATATAATTAAAGGTATCGTCAAGTATCTGAAAAGATAGTGAATTCCCGGGACACCATAGCAATCAGGCCTGCTACAAATCAGGTATTTTGTCCTCAGAATATCTTTCCTGTTCAATGGGGAATAAAAATATACACGAACAAGGAATTTTGTGGTAGAATAAAAAATAAACTCTTCTGGGGGGTAGTTTGAGACTATGAGCGTACAAGCAGAAGATTTAGTAAGAATAGCTCAGAAAGTTCTAGACATCGTGGGTGATATAGATTATTCCGAGTTGCAGCTTACATACGCACTGAAGACTGACGGAAAATGGAAAGTAAGCTTTGACTATGGACATTCTGGTGGCTTTGCTAGAGGCAGTATTAAAAAGATAGGATCTTTTGCGGTTGATGCGGAAAGTGGAGAAATTGAAGGGATGTGGTTGGGTAGAGCATGGAAGTAAATAGAAATATTATGCTCTAAATGACTGGTAAAATCACCCTGTCAGCTTCAAAATGCAGTCATAATCTCTCCCATACCCTTGAATAAACCCCAGCGAATTCCAGGCACACCATAGCAATCAGGCCTGCTACAAATCAGGTATTTTGTCCTCAGAATAATCCGTTTATTGACTCCATAGCCCACGGTTTTTCATCTTGGCGTACTGTTCTAATTGGACAAGAATCTGGCTGTATCGGTCATCAGGGTCAAATATATAGGCTTTTGCATATCCCTGAGCAATCAACTCAGCATTAACGAACACCCCGTCTACGTAAACGTATCGGAGCAGTCGACCGTATTCGTCCTGGTCTCGTTTACCTCGCTGTAATTCAACCGTCTTTCCTTCCACAAGTTCTTTGTTTCTAGCTGTTGCCTCATCAGCGTAATATTCTCCTGACTCTGGCGTGTCAATGCCCAGATAACGGACACGACGGCCGTCTGCTAACTCTACAGTGTCACCATCAATGACGCTGGTGACCAATGCCTGCTCATATACACTATCGTCGGAATGCCACAGACCATAGCCCGTGCCTAACCCAATGCCGATTCCAATAAGCAGCGCTACAGCTATGATAAGTTTATTACTCATTTATTTGATCAGGTGATGTAACTTCAATCTCCGCTGCTCCATCGTAAGGTACAATCAGCCCGCTAACATAAATAGTTTTACCGTCGTAATAATCCTCTGGTGGTTGAGGAAACTTACCACGATTCTCACCCCAGATAACCACAGTAAATCGGTTCGGGTTAGGGTAAGGGTAGCACATATTCAGGAAAGTAGGTTCGCCGCTGCTCCCACTGGCGTAATGCGTATCAACGACAGGGCCATATACTGTAGTTCTTTCCCCAATGTGGTTTTTAGCCTCATTACAACTGATTGCATCTGGCGGAGCAGTTTCAAAGTTAGCAGTGAGGCTCTTATCCGAATCCATGGTAACAGTAACGGTAGGTATGGTACCTGACGCACTACCGCTCCAGTAGTCAAAAGTGTAGCCACTAGCTGGGCTGGCTGTCAGTGTTACCTGCACACTGGCATCATATACGCCACCCGAAGGAGAGACGGAACCTGCCCCTGAGGGGCTGACGCTTACGCTAAGTGTGTACGTAGGTGTAGGTGTTGGCGGGGGTCTAGTTATGACAATCGCCACGACGATAGCTATAGTGCAAGCTATGATGATTCCTGCTAGCTTTCCCTTACTCATTCCTTTAACGTTTGTCCTATCGCCAGTCGACGCCCATATTCAGGGCAAAACATGAAGCCCTCACTCACTTCTTTTCCACAATGAGAGCAAAATGGCATAGCTTCACATCCTGTCCTATTGATACATCATATGAGAATTACGAACAATGGTCAATACCGCAAGCTCCAAGGACACCATACCAATTAGGCCTACTACAAATCAGGTATTATGTCCCCAGAATACCTGAAAAATCCCAAACGTTACAAGGCTGGCTGATCAGATCAGCTTAATTAGCTACGCAAATGTAGAATCCCAAAAATCCTAAAAACCCAAAACATCACAAGGTGTGAAGAATAGATTATTAGCAGAGTATATCAGGCCTATAGCAACTAGATATTTCAGGCATGAATTGAAAAGGCAGCATTTGTTATAGTCCGTTGGTTTGTTATGCTCGCAATAGTATCTGCCTTACTTGACAAACATCTTCTCTTTAAAAAGACTCATTATATCGGAGACAGTTTTATCTTCTTCGTAGGCATTACTGGACAAATATTCATCATCAGTCCATGGCTCCTCGTCCTCTAAAATTGAGATCTTATCAAGGGCGTCATCACGCTTTGAAGAGAGAGATAAACCAAAGGCCATTTCTATACTATCTATGTCGGAAATTAAGTCATTCAGAATACTTACTTCATGTATGTCGTCCAAATCTTGGTCAATAAGATCATCTATTCTTTGACTAATCCTATCGAGATTGCTAGAGAGAAAATCATCATATTGTGATGGGAAAATATTTTTAAACTCTTCGAAGTCAATCATTTGATTAGTAAGGTATATATTGTTGATATAAGAATTCATGATTACTGCCGCATCAAATTCACGAAATACAACCAACTTTGTTAAAGTCCGCACGTATTGAAAAAAATCGCTTGAATCGTTAGATTGAGTAAGATCGAGCCTGTCAAAATCTGCCATGACAATATCCCTTAGCACAGGTTGCTGATTCAAATCAAAGTAAGTAGAAACAAGATAGAGCTTTTCAAAAAGATTGATATCATTTCTATGCCAGCTATTTTCTTCTCCAAACCATTGAATTAGTCTGGACGACTGAAAACTATGCCAGTAATTAATTAATCTAGCTATCGCAACATCTATTAATTCAGTGTAATGATCCTTGATGAAATTTGTGAATATATAAAATAGTTGGTTTAGAAATAGGGAGGATGAGACCAGGGTTTGCAATATTTGAGTATTATTCATAATCCTGTTCACTAGAAAATCTCTTATTGAAGGATTCATGAACTCTATTCGATATTGATCATATTTTGTTATGTTTATTCGAATGAATGTGTCTTGCATTTCTCGCAGACTATCCCGGAATAAATTTTGATCTATTTTTGGATGTAAATCCAAACCTGCTTCATTACAAAAAGCTCTAAACGCATTTTCGAGATCATCCATGAGCACGCTGCTTCCCAATGAAGTGAGAATATAAAGTATGTACTGAGAGTATTTTGATAGTTCGGACTCAAAAGCCTTCTCCCAAATACGTAATGGATTCTCTAAGTTAGCTATGAATTCGTCTGCGTATTTCTCTGGTGGAATTTCGCTTAAATGACTAGTCATTGCTTCTATGATCCGTGGACTGTAGTTACGATGATTAATGATATCTTCATATATATCGTCCTTCAAGATATCGCGGATATACTCCAATTTGACATCCGAATAGTATAAGTGATTATAGAGTATCAATGCTTTGTTAATTTCTGAATACTCGTCTAGGTCGAGAATATACCTAGAGATATCTAGCTCTTCCCTGTTGAGTTTTGCATATTTTGCTCTGGCTTGATTTAAGATATACTCACGAGTCGTCATTATTAATTTCCTTTTACTACCTTCTTTCGTAAAGAATCTCCTCATGAACATATACAAATCGTTTGCACGCCCCTGAATCACGTCATACTGTAGAAAGTTCTCACCGAGAAAATCATCGAAATATAGGACCTGTTTTTTTCTGTCATCCTCTTTCAGAATTCTTTCGCCCTCATTGACGTTTCTAATCTCAATGACTTCAAAACCCTGCTGAAGATACTCCCAAAGTAGAATTTTTGCTAGAGTCGTCTTTCCAATACCAGGAATACCCGAAATAATGATGGAATTATATTTACTAAGAATATCAACTGCTTTGTGGTAACCTTCGTTCTTCACGTAGTATTTCAAGGATTGAGCTATATCCTCCCTTAGGAACTTAGACCTACCTAGTAGATCATTGTTAATGAATTGATCAAATAGTTCGGAGCTATTGATCCACAGTTTGTAATGTTCTCTTAACACCTCTGGGTACTTGTCTAGAAGCTTATTCAGTCTACTTTTTGGATAAATGTGTTTGTCGTTGCTCATCCATTTTGAGAATATTTCTAAAATCTGGTCGCATTTGGTTACTGACAACTCACTAGCAACTGCGAGATAATATTTCGCAACTGCCAGCTTGGTAATCTTTTGAGCTTCTAATTCAAGCTGTTTTTTATTGATATCTTTTGTTCGTTTACATTGGACTACTATTGTACAATCTGGATCAGTAGAGTAGCGCAAGTCGATCCCTCGGTCTGCTCCTTCAGCGAAAGCTCTCAATTCGATATCCAGATCACGATTCAGTAAATCCCGAACTAAAATCTCAAAATCGTATGGGGATAGTATTTCCTGAAAAGAAAAATTAGTCGACATAGTATCTAATCCAATAATCCAGACTCGTAGTCACTGAAACATACATTACTCTTTTATGACTCTTTTTCTTGGAGAAATCGTAATGCTAATCAATTTGTATGTCAATAGAGTGGATGGCACTTTTAGAGTACAAACAGCACGAGGCTGACGCTACAGATTTCCAGGAGTGCCTAGAGTCAAAAAACCTGAAAAATCCCAAACAGCGCGAGTGCTGCCGATCTGTTTATGTCCTCTTTTCTAGGTCTTTAAGTTTCTGTTGTATAGAAGCAAGTTTAGCAAATTCTTGAGAATGTATCTTTTCTTGGCGAGCTCGAAACCAATTATGGAAATCCTCAACCAAAGCGTAGTATTCGCTAATAACATTCAGTAGATTACTAGATTCACTCTGACCCGATAGATATTCTTTTGCGAGGGGTGACCACCTTGAATATTTATTTAACTCTTCAATATTCAATTCCATCTTGCTCTCAAATATGGGCGTAGGTGGGAGTTGAGAGTAGTGAAGCACTGAATGAACTAATGGAAGTTTGTAATGCACACAATAATCTCGTAAATCTTCAACGAACTGTGCTAATGGATTCTTAGCAAAGCGTCTGTCTACTTCATCCTGGTAATCAGGAAATGCTTCAGTCTCTCCATATATCTCTCGGTAAATAATCCTTGTGTGATCAATGAGAGATTTAGCAGACGTTACAAAATTATGTAATAGCCTAGCTACTTCGTAAAGCTCCAGCCTCATTTCTGGCTTTTTCCCTACTCCCCGAAGTCGTATAGCTTCCCTAACATCTGTGTGCTTAGTTAATAGATTTGCCAATTCTTTATAGTTACGCTTAAAGACATATAACGAAATGTTTAATGATTTAATCCTCAGAAGCAGCTTGTATTCGGGCATTGAGTTAAGCTTGTTTATCAGTTCTACAATTTGCTTGCCAAGGTCTTTGGTATCTTCATCAACAACCATAGCTATTCTCACTGACTTTTTACTAATTATAACACTGCAAAATGGGGTCATGAAAAATTCCAATTAACGTTAAGGCTAAATTGAAACACCTAGAAATCACGCGGAAATAAATTTGAGAAGGTGGCATAATTATACTAGCTAAATCAAGATGAAAGCATTAGTGCAGCGGGTTTCCAGGGCCTCGGTGAGCGTGAATGACGATATAGTGGGCAAGATTGGCCGGGGGTTGGTGGTTTTTCTCGGCGTTGCTCAAGGTGATTCGGAGGAAGACGCCAGTTACCTGGCAAACAAAGTGGTTAACCTGCGTATTTTTGCCGACGAGGCAAGCAAGTTTGCCCTCTCAGCGCTGGAAACAAGGGGAGATATTTTAGTAGTAAGCCAGTTTACTCTTCTGGCTGATTTACGCAAAGGGAGACGACCCAGCTTCACCGAGGCCGCCCCGCCGGACCTGGCTAAGGAATTATATGAGTTTTTTGTGGAGCAAGTTCGCTCCACAGGGCTCAAGGTGGAAACAGGGCTTTTTCAGGAGCATATGCTGGTGGAAATCTATAATGATGGGCCAGTCACCATATCGCTGGAAAGCAAGATGGGAAAATAATCGCATTAGCAACTTGTTGCAATAATTTTGCTATCCTGTTATAATGCTCCCCGGCAATGAGCTGCCAAGAAACTCTTCAAGAAAAGGGGCATCGCTTAACTCCCCAGCGCATGCTAATCATTGAGGCACTTTATAATGCCGACGAGCACATCAGCGCTGAAGAAATCTACGAGCACTTACACAGTCATTATCCCTATGCCAATATATCCACTGTCTATCGCACTCTAGAACTACTGAAGGAGTTAAATTTAGTTACGGAAACTAACTTCGGCGAAGGACGTGTCCGCTATCACGTTGCTGAGAAGGGGCATCATCATCACCTCGTTTGCCGTAGCTGCGGCAAGATAATAGACCTGGAGGAATCTGCACTACATCCGTTAAAAGAGACCTTGCTTCAGGAATACGGCTTTGATGCCGACTTAAGACACCTGGCCATTTCAGGAGAGTGCAGTGGGTGCCGTAGAAAAAAAGAAAACAAAGCCTAACAAATCATTGTGAAAAAGCATTATTATGGATGACATTAAAGAGAAATTGCGCATTCTGCTTGACTATTGGATTGAACATAACAGCGAGCATGAGCAAGAGTTCCGCGATTGGGCTGATAAAGTTGGCTCGCTATCCAGTGAGATAGCACAGCAGTTACAAGAAGCAGCCACCAAGATGGCTGCGGTGAGCAGCGAACTAATGAAAGCAAAGCAGACTCTGTCAAAGAGCAAAGAGAGGCACTAGGATGTGTATGGCTAAACTTTATGAGGCTAAAGAAGGTGACAAGCCGATTCTGGAGGACATCGCACGCCTGATAATTGCTGACCGGCGAGTAGAAGTGGAGACCCTCTTTGGAGAAAAGAGGGTTTTCCAGGGCAAGGTGCGGCAGATAGACTTCTTGAAGTCTCAAATACAACTGGAAGAGGATTAATTTAACCCTGAGAGGTGGACTTTCATTCAACATCCCTTCAACATAAGGATTCCCTCCTTCATAACCTACTCAGCTGCTTCGTATTTCCTTCAATACTCCCGTCTAATATGTATGAGGGCTTCCTTCAATATCCCCCTTAAAGTAAGGGGGATACAGGGGGTTACTTTCATAACTCCCCTTACCCCTCTTATCTTAAGAGGGGTAACTTTAGAAAAACTTAGCTTTTACACTAGCAGAATTTTCTTGAGCCGCTTTGGGTTTTGTCCGATAAGTGCAATCAGTTACAAATGCTAGTCTGCCAGGTATTTACGGGCCTCAGTCTCTATGATGCGATAGACCTCTTGTAGGGGGATGTTGCGCTCCAATGCAATGCGGCGGCACTCTTCATACTCCGGGTGGATGCTAAGAATATTGCCCATAAAGCGCTTGACCTTTGCCTTCGTGTGTCCTATGGTGGAGTCAAATTCAATTATTTCCCGCTCAGCAATGTGCCGGAAGGCGGGGCTCACCCTTACTCCAAGTGTTGAAGTCTCTCGCATTATGGTTTGAGTCAAATCGAATTCGGCGTGTCTGGGGACGAGAACACTCAGCATCACTGCCGGACGATTTTTCTTCATCTGTACCGGCGTAAACCAAACATCAACAGCTTGCATAGTAAAGAGTCTCTCCATGAGGTACCCGTAGATTTCCGGGCTCATGTCATCAATATTCGTTTCAAGCAAAATCAGGTTTTCACTACCGACAGGTTCTATTTCTTCACCAATCCAGATGCGCATGACATTGGGCCAGGCTTCGAAGTCCTTGGTTCCAGCCCCGTAGCCTACCTTTTCTACGGTCATACCAGGCCTGCCGAAGTTTGCCAGCGTGGTAACTATCGCCGCTCCCGTAGGCGTCACCAGTTCGCCCTGAGGTTGAGATTGTTTTGGGAAATCGCCGATTGGGGCATTGGACATCGCTATAAGTCGCAGCGTTGCAGGAGCCGGCACAGGCAAGATGCCGTGTGCTGTCGAAATACTGCCGCTCCCCAGAGGTAGCGGAGACGAGTAAAAACGCTCTATCTTGAGGGCGTCAAGTCCGAACGCCACTCCTACAATATCTATAATGGAATCAACTGCTCCTATCTCATGAAAATGGACCTTTTCCAGAGGGACGTCATGAATTCTGGACTCAGCCTCCCCCAGGCGTTGAAAAATAGCGCTTGCTGTATTCTTTACCTTTTCGGGAAGCTTACTAGCTTTGATGAGCATAACTATATCTTTAAGCGAACGCTCTGGCTGGGCTTCGGTCTCATTCATTGTCACCGTGAACTTG
>Ga0315541_1000386_pt1 | contig 46666 bp, 36 predicted proteins | sample SalMarSW160190MG_FD_203095 | JGI IMG/M metagenome (GOLD analysis project Ga0315541, IMG submission 203095) | Salt marsh sediment microbial communities from the Plum Island Ecosystem LTER, Massachusetts, United States - Salt Marsh Sediment SW1601-190 ...
TTAACCTTCCCAAAGTAAATTTCAGTACCTCAAGGATATACCCCTTGAAAGGCAGAAGCGGTGTTTCTAATAAGTGGTGGCAGGAACTATCGTTTCAATATTCGGCATCTGTTGATAATCGGATCAATACACAGGATAGCATTTTGTTTACCAACAAGGTCTGGGATGACATGAATAATGGTTTTACTCATGCGGCACCCCTGAGTCTGCAGATACGTCCTTTCAACAACTTTTCAATATCTCCGCAGGTTTCATATAAAGGCGTAATGTATACACGCAGGTATCAAAGAAGGTGGGATTCCGATACCAGACAGGTTGTTAAAGATACTTTGGAGGGTATTTTCTACGGTCATGCAATAAGTCCTTCAATAAGTGCAGGATACAGCCCGCAGATATTCGGTATATTTGATTTCATCAATCCTGATTCACGGATAGACGCTATCAGGCATGTAATCAAACCCTCGGTAAGCTTCAGTTTTGTTCCCTACTTCGATGGATTAAGTTCGAAAATGTATTATGAGGTACAGAAGGATACAGCCGGTAATACGAGCCGGTATTCAATTTTCGAAGGGAATATTTATGGAACCCCCTCATTATCAAAGAAAAGCGGGAGTGTCTCATTCAATCTTACAAATATTCTGGAAGCCAAGGTATTCCCGGCAGGGGATACAACTGGCAAATCTAAAAATGTTAAGTTGATTGAAAATTTTGGCATTTCCACCTCATACAATATCTTTGCGGATTCGATGCCATGGTCACCTGTCGCAATGAATCTGAGAACAACACTTTTCGAAGAAATAGGTATCTCAGCAAGCAGTAGTTTTTCAATGTACGGACTCGACAGCCTGGGGAAATCAGTGGCAGATTTTTATTATACCCAGAGTCATAAACCCCTTCGTCTTACAAGTTTTTCGGTAAGTCTCGATTTCAGCCTCAGCGATCTTCTGAAGGGTAATAAAAAGAAAACAACATTATCTGCACCTTCACAATCGAATACTCAGGACATGCAGAGGCAGGGTACAGGCGGTGACCGTTCACCATCAACTATTACGGCAGGATTTGATGAATACGGATACCACGAATTTGATGTTCCCTGGTCTATGAATGTCCGGTATAGTTTAAATTATTCCAAACCAGCTCTGGTTTCAGGAATATCGCAAACGTTGTCCATTAATGGGAACGTTAGCCTTACAAAGAAAACGGGTATTACTTACAGATCGGGTTACGATTTTAAGAAGAAGGAGATTACTATGACACAGATACAGATAACCCGAGACCTTCATTGCTGGGAAATGGGGTTCAGCTGGGTTCCAAACGGATATATGAAGATGTGGACATTCATAATAAGAGTAAAAGCCTCTGTACTCTCTGATCTGAAATATGAAAGAAGACATGATTATCACGATAATTATTAAAAAATGAAAAGAATCATCAGAACGCCAAATGCTCCGGCAGCTATAGGACCTTATAGTCAGGCTGTGGAAATTAACGGAACACTGTATGTTTCAGGACAGATAGCTATCGATCCGGCCACAGGTAAAATGGTGGAAGGTAATATTAATGTCCAAACAAAACAGGTCCTAAGGAATATCAACGCAATACTTAAAGCAGCCGGTTACAGTTTTGGGCAGGTTGTCAGATCGACCTGTTATTTAAAGGATATATCCGATTTCAAAGCCATGAACGAGGTATATTCACAATATTATTTTGAGAATCATCCTGCAAGAGCGGCCTTTGCAGTAAAAGAGCTGCCAATGGGAGCTTTGATCGAGATAGAGACAATAGCCATGAAATAAAAAACCGGATTGTATAATCCGGTCTTTTTGTTTCTTTGATAATACTATTCTGCTTTAATCTCAAAATCGATCTCTACATTCACTTCCCTGTGCAGCTTGATTGTAGCTTTATAGTTACCAATTTCCTTTATCTGATCATCCGGGAGTGTAATATTCTTACGGTCTGTCTCAAATCCTTTTTCCTTGAGAGCTTCGGCAATCTGGATGGTATTTACCGATCCGAATATCTTTCCTGAAGAGCTTGTTTTTGCACCGATAATAATTTTCAGGTCAGTCATTTTTTCTGCCATATCCTGAGCAGCAGCTCTGATCTTTTCTTCCTTGTGTGCTCTCTGCCTCTGGTTTTCAGCATGCATTTTCTTTGCTGAAGGAGTGGCTGCTACAGCAAAACCACCTGGAATAAGATAATTTCTGGCATAACCTGGTTTTACATTTACCAGATCGTCTTTATGTCCTAATTTACTAATATCCTGAAGTAATATTATTTCCATTGTCTCTGCTTCTTATTTTAAAAGGTCAGTTACATAAGGAAGAAGAGCAATATGGCGTGCTCTTTTAATAGCTTTTGCCACTTTCCTCTGATATTTAAGTGATGTTCCGGTTATCCTTCGCGGCAGTATCTTACCCTGGTCATTGAGGAACTTCTTAAGGAATTCAGGATCTTTATAATCGATATACTTGATCCTGTTTTTCTTAAAACGACAGTATTTCTTTTTCTTGACCTCTACGGTCGGTGGAGTCAAATACCTGATTTCTGATTCGTTCTGTGCCATATTTTATTCCTCCTTGATTTGTTCTGATTCTTTTTGTCTTCTCTTCTTTTCGGCATATTCCACCGCAAATTTTTCCATCCTGAAGGTCAGGAACCTGATGATCCTTTCATCACGGCGATACTGGACCTCAAGATTCTCAATAAGACTTCCGGGCCCTTTGAATTCGATAAGATAATAAAAACCTGTTGATTTTTTCTGAATAGGATAGGCCAGCTTTTTCAGGCCCCAGTTCTCTTCATGAACGATCTCACCATCGTTGTCGGTGATGACCTTCTTGAATTTTTGTACCGCTTCCTTCATCTGTTGTTCAGACAAAACGGGAGTTGCAATGAAAACGGTTTCGTACTGATTTAACATAAAAATTAATTGTTTTTTATATAAATGATTTTGGCTCGCAAAAGTACAATTATTTTCATTTAAACAAAAAATAATAAATGGAAAATTGAATATCGGCATTCATATAACACCGTGATTTTATTTCCCATTAAAGTCATCAATCTTTAATTTTCAATACTCACTATCCGGGGTTGGCTTTTTAATTATATTTGTATTATAAATATTTTTGGAGTCGGAGAGTCAATAGTTTATGGAAAATTTCATCGTTTCAGCCCGAAAATACCGTCCTGCTACATTCGATATGGTTGTGGGGCAGGACTCAATTACCAATACGCTGAAAAATGCAATAAAGAACAAACATCTTGCCCAGGCATACCTTTTCTGTGGTCCAAGGGGTGTGGGAAAGACTACCTGTGCCAGGATACTGGCCAAGACCATCAACTGCAGTAATCTGAAGGATGATGGAGAAGCCTGCGATAAATGCGAATCTTGTTTGTCTTTCAATACCCTAAGATCATTTAACATACATGAACTTGATGCAGCATCGAATAACAAAGTGGAAGATATCAGAAGCCTGAATGACCAGGTAAGGATACCCCCACAGATCGGGAAGTATAGCGTTTATATAATAGATGAGGTTCATATGCTCTCTTCTTCCGCTTTCAATGCTTTTTTGAAAACACTTGAAGAACCACCCCCTCATGCTATCTTCATTCTGGCAACTACCGAAAAGCATAAGATCATACCTACAATCCTGTCCAGGTGTCAGATATTTGATTTTAACAGGATAAGAATCGAAGATATTGTTAAAAGGCTTCAGTATGTTGCAGATAATGAATCAGTTACTGCAGAGGAAGAGGCGCTTCACATCATTGCACAGAAAGCTGACGGTGCCCTCAGGGATGCGCTTTCAATATTTGATCAGATCGTCAGCCTGTGCGGTAAAAAGATAATGTACAGGGATGTAATTGAAAATCTTAACATCCTTGATTATGAATATTATTTCAAATGTGTCGCAGGTGCTCTTAAAGGTGATGTATCGGCTGTATTGATGACTTTTAATGAGATTCTCGAGAAAGGATTTGACGGACATAATTTCATTTCAGGTCTTAACAGTCACCTCCGTGATCTTCTTGTGAGTAAAGACGAAGTTACTATTGGTCTTCTTGAGGCAACTCCCTCGGTAAAGAAAAGATACCTGCAACAGGCAGATGAATGTTCTGTTAATTTTCTTTACCGGGCCCTGGAGATAGGAAGTGAGTGTGATATTTCCTATAAAAGCAGCAAGAATAACAGACTGCATACAGAACTCGCACTGATAAAATTATGCAGGCTGACAAAAGAGCCTGATACACAGGGCGAAAAAAAAAAGTATGACGAAAAGCCACTGACTAAAGAAGGGAGGGAGATAACTCCTCCGCCAAAATCTGAGATCATCAGACAGGCTGAAGAGCAGGAAAAGAGATTTCTGCCAGGAAAGGAACAATCGCCTGACAGACATATTCCGGTAATAGAAAAACCACCCCGGACATTTTCAATAAAAGAGGTTATTTTGGAGGATGAGAAACAAAAAGATAAGTCTGCTGAAATAACAGGTGATAATAATGAACAAACAATATCAGGGCAGAGAATTGAATTTACAAGCAGTGCATTCTCTACAGCCTGGCGGGAATTCGTCGACACTCTTAAGGGAGAAGGAACAAGAATAATAAGTATGTTTAAATCAATTCAACCCGAGATGGAAGATGAAAATACAATAAGGATTCATCTGAGTAATGCTGCTCAGAGAGACCTGTTCGTTCAGAATTATAAGCCTAAGCTGACAGGTTTCCTCGAATCCAGATTCCTGGTCTCGGAATTGGAAATTGGGACATCTGTAGATCTTACCGAAGCAAATGAGTTTCCCTATACCGATGAACAGAAATATAATTACCTTCAGGGAAAATATCCTGTTCTGAATGAGTTCAGGAAAGCTTTTAATCTTGATATAAATTAAACTTACCTGTCCTAAATGATCAGGTTTATTTAAATCTGAACAAATTGAAACAACATAGCAAAAGATCGGGCCAAAGTGAATACCTTAAGTTTTTAGCTAAGGAAAAACATTTTTCTGACCACATACTGAATAATTCACGGTCGATGATAAGCATCATTAACAGGGAATATGTTTATGAGAAGGTCAATAATGCATTTTGTGATGCGCAAAAGGGTATGGAACAATCCATTGTTGGCAAATCACTCGGTGATGTATGGGGGTACGATACTTTCCAGAACAGTATAAAACAGAATATAGACAAATGCTTTGCAGGAAATACAGTAAAATATGAAGCCTCCTTCACTACTCCGCAGTCAGGGAAAAGGTATTTCGAGGTTATATTTCGTCCCATTCCAGTCGAATCAGGGGAAATAAATTATCTCCTGGCGGAAACATTCGATATAACTGATCTGAAACTGACTGAAAAGAAAGCCACAACAAAGGAAGAAGAATTCAGGAGATTTGAAACAAACCTTCCGATAGGCTTACTGAGATGCGGACCGGATGGAACAATGATGCATGCCAACAGGGCATTTCTTATGATAATGGATTGTGATGATGAACATTTCCTCACAGACCTTAACCTTCGCAGCTGCTATGCTGAAGAGGGGCTGTTTGATCTGCACCTGGAACAGTTGATGGACGGCAAGCCAAAGTCTTTTGGCAGAGTCCCTCTGAAAACATGCAGGGGAGGTGAAATAGTATGCCGGATAAGTGCCTTCATGACTGTCAACGAAATGAATAATCCATATTTTATTGATTTTTCATTTGAGGATTCCTCCCGTGAACTTATGCTCGAGAACCGACTGCTCCAGGCCCAGAAGCTTGAAACCATCGGTGCCCTTGCCGGAGGTATTGCTCACGATTTCAATAATATACTTGCGACAATCTCGGGTTATTCAGAACTGCTAAAGAATGATCTCCCTGAATCTTCACCCTCAGCTGAAAATGTAAGAAAGATCATGATATCTGTGACTAAGGCCAGATCCCTGACCAACCAGATACTTGCCTTCAGCAGGCAGATGGAACAGGAAAAGGTTACTATCAATGTTTATGATATTTTGAAGGAGACAATTGGTTTTATCAGATCCGCTGCTCGGTCAGGCATAAAGATTAAAAACAATATACGGTCAGGAAAGTATCCTGTCCTTGCCGATCCCACCCAATTGTTCAGGGTCTTCCTTAATCTTATGACTAACGCAATTCAGGCAATGGAAGAACTGGAGGGGGTATTATATGTCAGTCTTACTCTGGCTAAATATAAAGATGTACAAAATGAACTGAACACTGATATTGTTGCCGATGAGTATGTTATTGTTACCATAAGGGATACAGGTAAAGGGATGGATCCATCATCGTTGCAAAGAATTTTTGAACCATTTTTTACAACCCGCGAAGTGGGGAAAGGATCGGGATTAGGTTTATCTGTGGTACATGGAATTGTTACTGAAATGGGAGGGGAGGTACTGGTTTCAAGTAAAGTCAATGAGGGTTCGGTATTTGATGTGTATATTCCTGTTTCAAGAGATTATGCACCACTCTCATCTACAGCAAGGAAAAGCAGGAAGATATTATTTATTACAGGTAATAAACACGAATCACGGATTTTATCACTGGCACTCGAAAGTGCAGGATATAAATTAACACTTTTGTCTGATCCTGAATATCTTATCAGGACAGTAGCAGACAAGAAAACCAAACCTGATCTTCTAATTTATATGACTGATGCTGAACATATAAAAACCGATGATATGATAAACCTTTTCCATGACCATGAAATAAAAATACCATGCATCTGGATTACTGATTCTGATCAGGATTTTTTAGAGGAAAAACTGGTAAACTCGCGAATTATTTCCCAGCACCTGGTCAAACCGGTATCATTAAGGGAAATAATTAATGCTATTAATTTGTCTATAAGTTGATATTAAATGTTATTGTAATAAATTTCAAATCTTAAACTTCAAACTATAAATGCCAGGTATTCTGATAGTTGAGGACGATAATGACCTGAGAACAATGTTGAAAGTCTCACTTAACAGGCGAAGATTTATTGTTCTTGAAGCTGAAAATGGTAAGGAGGCTCTCACACATTTTAAACCTTCAGTGACCGATCTGGTAATTACTGACCTGATAATGCCGGAAGAGGATGGACTGAAAGTAATAATGAGAATGCGTGAATTAAAACCATCAATAAAAATAATAGCAATCTCGGGTGGAGGTAAAGCAGGTCCGGGCAGCTACCTGAACCTGGCAAAAGCACTGGGAGCCGATGCTATTTATTCAAAACCCTTCAGTGTAAATGATATGATCACGAAAATTGAAGAACTACTGGATATTGAACAAGATGTTCATTCATGAGGAAACTGATCTTATTTACGGGATTTATTTTCATGATATCATCTCTTCAGATGCATTCCCAGGATCTGTTGAAGAATTCAAGGATTACCGGAGTATGTTATGCCGGCAATAAGGTAAAAAGGATATATATTCCTCCACCAAAGAGCTTCTTTCAGACGGAAGCACCTAAGGGTAGCAGAGGTTCGATAACTGTCTATTATACAGATGTGCCGGAATGGGGGAGAACAGTGGTCAATTATGCTGACTCCATACTTGAATTCCTGTTGCCTCCGGATACAAAAATCACTGCCATTGTTACAGCAGGTAGTATGACACCGGGAGTCCTGGCTAATTCCAGTCCCGGTGCATTTGCCGACGGACGCGACATAGACGCACTTTATCCCGATGCTTATTATCCTGTGGCGCTGGCTGAAAAGATTTGCGGTGAGGAGCTTAATCATGAAATGTCAGGTGATATCTACATAAAAATTAATACTGATATTAACTGGTATGCCGGTACTGATGGAAATACTCCAATAACACAATATGACCTGCTTACGGTTATTATACATGAATTTATTCATGGACTGGGCTTTTTTGATAGTATGTATGCTGATGCTTCCACAGGTAGCTGGGGAGCAGATTCACGCCCTGTAATTTATGATAATTTTGTTGAAAACATTGACGGTAATAAGCTGATTGACACCCTGTTATTTCCAAATCCCTCAGCCGAGCTCAAGGAACAAATAACAAGCGAAGCGGTTTATTTTAATGGTCCTGTGCTGACAAGCATCAATTCAGGGAAAAGAGTAAGACTGTATGCTCCATCAACCTATGATGCCGGATCAAGTATTTCTCATCTTGATGAGGATTCTACAGCTAATATTGATGCACTGATGACACCCTTTATTGATAAGGGGGAGGCCATTCATGATCCGGGACAACTGACCATGTCAATGCTGGGTGACCTGGGCTGGATCAATACAAAGATTGTCCATGAGAATCCTCCGGACACTGAAGAGCATCTGTCGGATATAGACATATCAGTTTCAATTGTATCTGATACAACCTATAACCGGGATAAAGTTGGGCTGGTATGGTCGTTTGATGAGTTCAATACCTGTGATACAGTATATATGACTTCACCTCTTTCCGACGATAATTTCAGTTCAACAATTCTGATACCTTCTTACGAGACGAAACTTGAATACTATATGTTTGTGGAAGATCATTTTTTGAGAATGTATCGTTCTCCTTCATATATAAGCGAGTACCACTACGATGTACATATAGGAACGGACACTGTAAAACCGGTAATAACTCATACACCGGCAGAGTACTATTTTGATAAGGTTGATACTATCAGATTTGAAGCTCAGGCTTCTGATAATGTAGGAATAGACACGGTTTATGTAGAATATAAGGTAAATGACAGACCGAGTATGTTTGTTGGTCTTAAAGCTTCAGATGAAACTGAATTCAGCACTGCCATTAATGCTACTACACTTTCCCTCCAGGGAGGCGATTCTTTATGTTACAGGATTATAGCTTATGACAAAGCCTATGTTCCTAATATGAAAATAATTCCGGACGAAGGTTTCTATTCAATCAATATTGAAGATATCAGTACGGTTGTTGAAAGCTATTCTACTGACTTTTCTGATGCAACTGATGATTTCTTCATTGTGGGATTTGGAATTACAAAACCAGACAATTTTTCAAACTACGGATTACATACGGAACATCCTTATGAAAGTCCTGAAATCTCCGGGGTAGAATTTAATTCTTCAGCCATGCTCAGGCATCCTGTTAAATTTGATGCTAATGGCATGATAATCAGCTTTATGGAATTAGTTCTTGTTGAGCCCGGAGAGGAGGGATCTGAATTTGGTTCAGAGGATTTTTACGATTATGTGGTTCTGGAAAGTTCAGGTGATTATGGTAAAACATGGCACCCGTTGTTTGACGGATATGACTCCAGATACATAGAATCATGGAAAACAGCCTATAACAGCTCTATTGATGGTATGAATTCAACATATCTGGGTAAGGAATCCATGATGATACGCCGCACTATGTTCCCCAAAATCTCTTCATACATCTCGCCGGGTGACACCATACTGATCAGATTCAGGCTTTTCTCCGATCCTTATGCCAATGGATGGGGCTGGGCTATTGAAGATTTTCATATCGGTCCCGTTATAGATCAGATCGAAAATACTGCCTTTGAAACTGCTGTTGCATACCCCAATCCCGGAAAAGGTTTGGTAATGATAAAGAATCCGGAAAGTGCTGGAATACCATACAGGTATGATATCTATAATTCAACAGGAACCACAATAATGACAGGCCTGACTGAAGGCAGTGATATACTGACAATAGATATTACTGATCAACCGCAGGGAATATACTTTATTGTACTGCAACGGAACAACAACAGGAGAATAATAAAATATGTTCTGGTAAAATAGGCAATCAGGGGCCATATATTGCCAAATACACTTTCGCTACAGGTGGCAGGAAATTTGTATGTAATTTTCCAGCTCAGGCAATCCTGATATATTGTCCTGGTATTTACATTTCAATATTGGAAAAATAGATTAATTTTGCGTGAATTTTAAGATTCTGTAAAACAGATAAAAATGAGTATTCTAACAAAAATCCTGGGACTGTTTCTGGGGAACAAATATCAGAGGGACATTAAGGAGATTAATCCTTATGTCGAAAAGGTCCATATGGAATTTGAAAAACTAAGAGATCTCTCGAATGACCAGTTGAGAGATAAAACACTGGAACTGAAGAAGGTAATACTTGAATATATTGAGGAAGACGAGAAAGAAATAAGATCTCTTAAAGAGAAAGCCGAGACAGAAGAGGATATATATAATAAAGAAGAGATATATGCCCTGATTGATAAAATAGAAAAGCATATAGACGATAAGCTGGAAGAGATACTTGATGAGTCTGTTCCGGTTGCATTTGCAATAATGAAGGAGACCGCCAGAAGATTTAAGGAAAACAGTACTCTTGAAGTAACAGCCAGACAATATGACAGGGATCTGGCAGCTACCAGAGAGAGCATAAATGTGAAAGGTGATAAAGCCTACTGGAATAACAAATGGATTGCAGGCGGAAATGAGATAGTGTGGGATATGGTACACTATGATGTTCAGCTTATCGGCGGGGTTGCCCTGCATAAAGGTAAAATAGCCGAGATGGCTACAGGTGAGGGAAAGACAGTTGTTGCAACATTACCGGTCTTTTTAAATGCACTGTCTGGCAGGAGTGTCCACATAGTGACTGTTAACGATTATCTTTCAAAACGCGACTCGGAATGGATGGGGCCCATGTATGAATTTCATGGTCTGACAGTTGACTGTATTGATAAACACCAGCCCAATTCCGCCGACAGGAGGAAAGCTTACAATGCTGATATCACCTTCGGTACCAACAATGAGTTTGGATTTGATTACCTGAGGGATAACATGGCTATAAATCCTGAAGACCTTGTACAGCGCAAACACCATTATGCCATTGTTGACGAGGTTGACTCCGTGCTGGTTGATGATGCTCGTACCCCCCTTATAATCTCGGGACCAACAGCTAAAAGTGACACACAGCAGTTCGATGAGCTAAAGCCAAAGGTTGACAAGCTGGTATCTGCTCAAAAAAAGCTTGTTACTCAGGTGCTTGCAGATGCAAAACGATTGATTGCTGAAGAAAAAACGGAAGAGGGTGGCAAGCTTCTCCTTAGGGCATTTAAAGGCCTTCCAAAAAATAATGCCCTCATCAAGTTCCTGAGTGAAGAGGGCAATAAGTCACTGATGCAGAAGACAGAAAACTTCTATATGCAGAATAACAGCAAGGATATGCCGAAAGTAACTGATGATCTTTATTTTATCATCGATGAAAAGGCAAATTCAATAGAGCTGACTGAGAAAGGACTGGATCTTATCTCAACCTCGGTTGAGGATGCAAGCTTCTTCATATTGCCCGATGTGGGATCATCAATAGCCGAGCTTGAAAAATCAGGGAAAAGCGACCGTGAAAAACTGAAAGAAAAAGATGAGCTTCTGCAGGATTACTCGGTAAAATCTGAAAGGGTTCATACTATGACCCAATTGCTTAAGGCATGGACCCTGTTCGACTCCGATGTGGAATATGTTGTTATAGACAACAAGGTGAAGATAGTTGATGAGCAGACAGGAAGAATACTGGAGGGCAGAAGGTACTCCGACGGACTTCATCAGGCTATTGAAGCAAAAGAGAATGTGAAGGTTGAAGCTGCAACACAAACCTATGCAACAATAACGCTTCAGAACTACTTCAGGATGTACCATAAGCTTGCGGGGATGACGGGTACAGCAGAAACAGAAGCCGGAGAATTCTGGAATATCTATAAACTCGATGTGGTTGTCATACCAACTAATAAGCCGGTTATCAGAGATGACAGGGAAGATATCATCTACAAAACAAAACGGGAGAAATATAATGCTGTCATAGACGAAATATCGGATATGAATCGTCAGGGAAGACCGGTACTTGTTGGTACAACATCTGTTGAGATATCTGAACTGCTGAGCAGGATGCTTAAGATGAAAGGATTAAAACATAATGTCCTTAACGCAAAACTGCATCAACGGGAAGCAGAAATTGTTGCTGAAGCAGGTAAGTCAGGTACAATCACCATAGCTACAAATATGGCCGGACGAGGTACCGATATAAAGCTCTCCTATGAGGTAAAGAAAGCAGGAGGACTTGCTATTATCGGTACCGAACGACACGAGTCGCGCAGAGTTGACCGGCAGCTGCGAGGCAGATCAGGAAGACAGGGCGACCCGGGCTCTTCACAGTTTTTCGTTTCACTCGAAGATGAACTGATGCGGCTCTTCGGATCGGAAAGAATAGCCGGAATAATGGATAGTCTTGGTCTCAAAGATGGTGAGATGATACAACATTCAATGATCACAAAATCCATTGAAAGGGCACAGAAGAAAGTAGAAGAAAATAACTTCGGTATTCGTAAAAGACTTCTTGAATACGATGATGTAATGAATTCACAGAGAGAGGTCATATATAAGAAACGCCGGCATGCCCTGCTTGGTGAAAGATTAAGTGTTGATGTGGCAAACTCAATGTATGATGTTACCGAAAGTGTTGTAGACACATATCATTCTGAAGGAGATTTCGAGGGATTTGAATTTGATCTTATACGTTCATTTTCAATAGATTCGCCGGTGCCTTCTTCCGACTTTTTGAAAATCAATGCGCAGGAAGTAACCGAAAAAATATATGCAAAAGTCCTGGATACCTACAAAAGGAAAGTTGAATCAATATCACAACAGGCATATCCGGTGCTGAAGGATGTTTATGAGCGTATGTCACATGTATATGAAAATGTTGTTGTTCCCATATCAGATGGCGTAAGAGTATTTCAGGTAATAACAAACCTTAAGGCGACAGCTGAATCGGAAGGTAAAGAGCTGGCAAAAGCTTATGAAAAGACTGTTGTTCTTGCAACAATAGATGAGGAATGGAAGGAGCATCTTCGCGAGATGGATGAACTTAAACAATCGGTTCAGAATGCTACTTATGAACAAAAAGATCCGCTTCTTATTTATAAGTTTGAGTCTTTTGAATTGTTCAAAACCATGTTAGATAAAGTGAATAAGGATGTGGTCGGTACATTGATGAAGGGATATATTCCGACCCAGGACCCGGAGCAGGTAAAAGAAGCACAACGGCGGAGGCAAATGGAGAACCTGAAGACATCCAAAAGCGATTTCTCGCAATATGGAACAGGTGGGGGTAGCCCTCAGGACAGGGACAAAAAAACTGAACCTGTGCGAGTAGATAAGAAAGTTGGAAGAAACGATCCGTGCCCCTGTGGAAGCGGGAAGAAATATAAACATTGCCATGGTGCTCAACAAGCTGCAGGAGCGCCAGGTGCTCAATCGGCAAGACCTGATTAATAGTAACCGGATCTATCCGACATCTTCAATTACTTTTTGGATCTTTAAAAAAACCGTACGGTTTACCGAGACCAGAGGCAATCTTAAATTGTTGTCACACAGGTTCATAATACTTAAAAATGCCTTTATCCCGGCTGGATTTCCATCGGTAAATAATAGTTCGATTATCTCCAGGAAATGTAACTGTATTTCACGGGCAGCTTTAAAATTGTTTTTCAGCAGGTTATTTACCAGTTCACTGCACTGTGCGGGGTAAGCATTTGCAAGTACTGAAATAACTCCGGCTCCTCCGGCTGCTATTATTGGCAGAGTAAGCATGTCATCGCCTGAGATTACAAGGAAATTTTCCGGTTTCCCTTTTATTAACCTCATTATGTGAGCCAGATCGCCCGAAGCTTCTTTTACGGCAACAATATTTTCACATGTATGAGCAAGTTCAATACATGTGTCGGAACTGATGTTGCTGCATGTCCTTCCTGGAATGTTGTAAATGATTACAGGCAGCGGACTGCAGGTTGCAATGGCTTTAAAATGCTGAAAAATCCCCTTTTGGTTCGGCTTATTATAATACGGGGCAACAGATAATATGCCATCAACTCCTTCCAGATTCAGCTCTCTTATTGTGTTAATGATTTCCTGGGTATTGTTGCCACCTATTCCCGCAACAACCGGTATACGGTTATCAACTGCTTCAACAATATAAGATATCAGAGCCTGTCTTTCATCCCTGCTAAGAGTTGAAGCCTCGCCGGTAGTACCCATAGCGACAATGTAATTGATTCCTCCTTCGATAACATGATTGATAACGCGGCCCATGGCAGTGAAATCAATACTTGAGTCATTCTTGAAAGGTGTTACGATGGCTACACCTGTGCCTCTAAATTTTTTCATATCTGGGTTTTGTTAATTTCAATAGATGACCCTGAATTTATCATTTCAAGATAATGAACAACGTGAGTAAGGTAATCCTTGACAGAGACAGGTTTCTTTAATTCAATCATCAGGTCGAAAGTATTACTGTTTGTTTCCGGATCGAAAAGACCTACTTTAAAACTGGCTTTAGACAGGGCTGATATGTACGATAAAGGAAATAACTTTTCGAAATTGATATCGATAAGTATGTCAAACATCGTATTGGTGAAAGAATCAGACTCTTCCGACACAGGGATATAGAAAAAACTTATCTCTTTTCTGCGAATACACGAAAGGTATCTTAATGCTGTATATTTATCCGGAAGTTCTTTTCCCGGGTAGTATCCAAGAATGGACACATTGATATTCCTATCATTCATGCTCTGGTGAAATTCTGAAAGATTCACGAAATCTTCAGGTTTTGATGCATCCCATATTATTCCTATATTCTTTATCCGGCTGATATTTGAGTAGTATACTTTTCTTATGACCTTTCCGGTCTTTTTTGAAAGGATAGAATTTCCGATTTTCAGCCTGATTTCCCTGAAGAGTTCCATAATGCAAACCTAACAGTTTTTTGTTAATGTAAACAGTGTAAGATTATTTATCTTCTCCGATTAATTTCAGGAATTCACTTTCACTGACCAGGGGAATACCCAGTTCCGATGCCTTTGCTTTCTTAGAGGGACCCATATCTTCGCCTGCCAGAATAAATGATGTATTGCCTGATAATGAGGTAGAATTTTCCCCCCCGTTTTTTTCAATTATCTCCTTGTACTCTTCGCGGGAATGCCCTTTGAAAACACCCGAAATAAGTATTGATTTTCCCTTGAGCATGTCACTAACGGTTATTTTCTTGTCCTCATCAGAAAGCTTTAATCCATATGATCTTAAACGGTTTATTATAAGTATATTATCCTTATCAGCAAAAAATGAGATTATGCTTGATGATATTTTGGGGCCTATCTCAGGGATACTGGTCAATTCATCATCGGTAGCTTTCATAAGTTCATCAATCGACCTGTAACTTACTGAGATGGTTTTAGCAACAGTTTCGCCAACATGCCTTATGCCGAGAGCATAGAGAACACGACTGTAAGGAACAGATATTGAGTTTTTTATGCTCTTAATAATGTTCATTGCTGATTTCTCACCCATCCGCTCCAGCGGGATTAACTGTTCAGCAACAAGATCATATAGATCTGCATAATTACTTATCAGCTTGTTATTAAAAAGCAGATCTACAGTCTCTTCTCCAAGACCATCGATATTCATTGCCTTTCGGCTTATAAAATGTTCAATTCTTCCTTTTATTTGAGGAGGACAGTGAAGATAGTTTGGACAGAAATGATTTGCTTCTCCTTCTGTCCGTATAAGTTGAGTACCACATTCCGGGCAATTTTCAATAAACTTTATCTCCTGACTCGTATCGTTTCTTGAAGAATAATCTACTCCCACGATTTTTGGAATTATTTCCCCGCCCTTTTCCACATAAACCATATCATTGAGGTGGAGGTCAAGAAGCGCTATCTGATCAGCATTGTGCAATGATGCACGTTTTACTGTTGAGCCTGCCAGAAAAACCGGTTCAAGATTCGCAACAGGAGTTATTGTGCCGGTTCGGCCGACCTGGTATGATACCGACAGCAGCCTGGTTAATACCTGTTCGGCCCTGTATTTATATGCTATTGCCCAGCGGGGGGATTTTGCCGTATAACCAAGTTTTTCCTGGAGAGCGAGGGAATTGACCTTTACGACAACTCCATCTATATCGAATGGAAGATTCTTTCTTTTAGATTCCCAGTAATTTATGAATCCGGTTACCTCTTCCAGTCCCCTGCAAAGTCTGATGCTGTCAGGAACCCTGAAACCCCATTTCATAGCTTCAGCCAGATTATCATAATGAGTTTCATGAGGCAGATCTTCTGACAAAAGAAAATAAAACATGCAGTCGAGTTCCCTTAAAGCCACAATTCGGGGGTCAAGCATTTTCAATGTTCCGGAGGCTGCATTACGCGGATTGGCAAATAGAGGCAGCTCTTCTTTGATTCTATCATCGTTCAGTTTTTCGAAAACAGCCCTGGGCATAAGTATCTCGCCCCTCATGATGAACTCCTCAGGGATATTTTTACCAGTAACTCTTAATGGAATGCTGCGGATTGTTCTGACGTTGGGTGTAACATCATCTCCTTTAGTACCGTCCCCCCTGGTAAGTGCCCTCGCCAGGATTCCGTTCCTGTATGTCAGGCTGATTGAAGCACCATCAAATTTGTGCTCGCAAACATAATCCACGGATCCGCCGGCAGCTTTTTCTGCTTTTTGATTAAAGTCGCTCAACTCATCTTCATTATATGTGTTGCTGAGCGAAAGCATGGGATATTGGTGATCGTATTGCCTGAACTCATTTCGTATATCGCTGCCGACCCTTTGAGTAGGCGATTCTTCAGTGATAAGTGCGGGGAATTTTTTTTCCAGAGTATCAAGCTCATTCATGAGCAGATCATATTCGAAATCGGAGATAACAGGTTTGTTAAGAATATAATATTTCTGGTTATGTTCTTCTATCTCCCAGCGAAGTTTTTCTATGCGTGCCCTGGCTTCAGATTCTTTCATTTTCAGTACTGATCAGCTCCAGACACCCTCAATTATTGTATTGCATTTGGTACATCTGCCATCCTTAATTTTGTTTGCTGTTATCGTGTAACCCTGTCTGGCAATAACAGTTGTACCGCAGTTGGGACATTTTGTATCAGCCATTTCATTACCGGGAACATTACCGATATAGACATATTGTAATCCTTCACCGGTAGCAATTCTGTATGCGGTCTTTAACAGTTCAACAGGTGTCGGAGGTAATTGTTCAAGTTTGTAAGTGGGATAAAACCTGCTGAAATGCAGGGGAGTATCTTTAAATCCGTTTTCACCGAGCCATTTACACATTAAGCCTATTTCATCAGTATTATCAGTCCATTTTGGCACAATGAGGTTAGTTATTTCAAGCCAGACTCCCATCTCCTTGTATATCTTTAATGCATCGAGCACAGGTTGAAGTTTACCTCCGGTTAGCTTCAGATATGTATTGTTATTGAATGATTTCAGGTCAATATTGGCTGCATCCAGGACGGTGCAAAGCTTTTTCAGCGGTTCAGGATTTATATATCCATTTGATTTAAAGACATTCTTTATGCCCGATTTTTTTGCAATAACAGCTGTTTCGTAGGTATATTCGTAAAAAGTAACAGGTTCAGAATAGGTATATGCAATAGAGAGGCAATTGTTCCTTATACTCTCTTCCACAACTCTTTCAGGAGGCAGGTTAAAGTTTCTTGTTTTGTCAGGGCTGGTTTGTGAAATAGCCCAGTTCTGGCAGTTAAGACAAATAAGATTGCAGCCTGCTGTGGCTATTGAAAATGCCCTTGATCCCGGCAAGAAATGATACAGTGGTTTTTTTTCGATAGGGTCGACATTAGCGGAGCATGGATTGCCATATGCCATGGTATATAACTTTGACTTGCGTACTATCCTGTTTCTGCAGTCACTTACCTCACCCTCTTTAAGTACACATTCATTTGGACAGATCCGGCACATTATCCCTCTTGGCGTCTCTTCCTGGAACATGGCAACCTTCCTGTAAAGCTCCTGCTCCTCCGGGATCATACAGCTCATAACTCCGTGGCATGGCATTGCGACCACACCTGCTGATAATGCGAGGCATTTCTTCACAAAATCACGTTTGCTGATATCGAAATTTTTATCTGTCATTTTTTCAACCGGCACAAAGAATAAAACTACTATTTATTCCTGTTTGTTCCAAGAAGAATCCCAGCAAAAATCAGACCTGATAATAAAAATATTGAGGTTTTTATACCAAGAACAGGTACAGCCATACCTGAAACAATTATGAATCCGAATGCCGAGCCTGCAAGATCAGCACCATAGGTTATGGCAGATGCTGAACCATCACTGTCACTGAAAGTCAGTTCCCTGAAAATATGTCCGGTCATGAATGAGGGAGGAAGAACTGAAAACATAATAATAGAAATTGCTGCCGGAATGCTGGTGAAGGATAACAAATAGTTAATAATCAGAGCAATTCCGGTATACCAGGTAACAAGGATCAAAGCTTTGATCTTAAGCGGTATACGATTCAGGAATTTGAGATTTATGCCTGATCCGGCTGCCAGTCCGGCCATAAAAAGAGCCAGTATAATTCCTGTTATCTGATACATGTTCCCGGCAGTAATCTGTAATGACAGTAATACTATTATTTCAAATCCGGCAAGACCTGCTGCACCAAAATACATCATGAGATTGCGTCTGCGAATTGACAGTACCGGTAATGCGAATACAAGAATCATAATTATGATTGCAGGTATTTTCTCGTTAAGGTTCTTACTTAAAAAATACGACTGAAAGTGAAAGCTGGCTATCGGAAATACTGCCCTGTTTTCTCTTACCTCCTTATCAAGAAGAGAAATGACCTCGGAAGTTTTTTTCTCAATCAGGTCGTCAGAGAGGAAATCGGATCCGACATATATATTTTCGATACTTCTTAATTCTGTAAGTCTGCATATCGAAGCCGATAATTCATTGTCAGATGCAATGTAATAAAGCTTGTTACCCACAACCGGCTTGACATAAGAGAACACTCCGTTAAGGCTGTTATAAATAGATGAAAACAAGGTTATTGACTCTTTGTTGGGGTAGTTATCCCAGATTCCGGGTGAACACATGAAAACACCATCAGGAACCAGTCTCTCCTTTACATCATTAAAAAATTCACTTGTATAGTACCTGTTAAGCGAGAGAGTGGAAGGAGGCGGCACCAGAAGCAGGACCGCATCAAGTTTATCTTCCTTTCCTTTTATATATTTGAATGCATCCTTGTTTTCAATTATGAGTTCTGTATTGCCGGGATCAGCCTTTTCTGTTTCAGCTTTTATAAGTTCAGGGTCTCTTTCAATAAAAATAACCTTTTTCACTGGATACTTAAGTACCTCTGGCAGGTGTGATTTCAAGGAACCGGAGATAAGGAGCACTTTTTCCGGGTTTTTCTTCTGGAGTAGCGCATAATGTATATTTTCCTCTCTTTCAGTAACATCGTCGATATATGTAAGCAGACGTTGATTGTAATAAATACTCCTTTCACCTCCATACTCTCCGTAGGTTATGCTCCCATAAGGAGTTTCCCTGGTTTCTGTTACTTTAATACCGGGTAAAAGGAGCTGCCTGAAAAAGATATCCGGATCAGCTATTATTATAAAGGCTGCTACCAGTGCTACCGATAATTTTACAATGATTTTCTTATTTCTGTCTTTAATATAGAATGTCAGTATGGTGTAAGTTATCGATATCAATATGATTGTGAAGAGAAGCTTGTATGTGTTTAACAAACCTGCTGTGAGGACCGATATTATCAAACCGGCTGCGATGCTACCGATTGTTTCAATTGAGTAAGATTTTCCGGGAATAAAATCATTTGTCGACTTTGCGGCAGCTAAGAGTTTCACAAAGGTGAAACCTGATACAAGACAGAATGGGATAAGTACCAGGAAAGTGAAGATCATGCTTACCAGGAATGACGGGGTCTCTCCGGGCTGAAGAAAAAGCCTGGACAGCAGGAAAAACAATATTAATGATATTATGGGGCTTATTGAAAATACCAGATTGATCTTTCGGATATCATTCAATGATGAGCTGCCAGCGGTTGCAGCTCCAATTGCAGAGGTAATAAGCCATGAGGCAAGAAATGTACCTGCTGTCAGTTCATAACCTCCGGAAATATTCATAATTTCCCGAATGAGCAGTATCTGAATGGACATACTTGTAAACCCGATGACAAACAGGTTAATAGCGATATCTGAAGAGCTCATCTTTAACAGGCTTTTAAACTTACGGGGCTCTTCTGTTCTTTTAAATAACCTTGTGAAATAGCTAAGATGCCAGATGAGGTGGAATACCCCTGTAATTGCAAATCCGGCTCCTGTCTCAACATGCCATTTAAGGACAGATTTTACTACAGGTAAATCCCATTTATAATTGATTTGAAGGGCCAGAAACAATCCTGCCAGTGCTGTAATAAGAAATGTTACGGCAAGGATGGTATTCCATATTTTCCTGTGACGGGCCTGGGAAAAAAGGCCAATACGGTAAAAAATAAAACTTATTAAGTATAAAACAGAAACAGCGATACCTGTTCCGACAACATGATACATAATTATTTTTTGTTTTCTTCAAGCACCAGACCCTCATATATATACAGTTCGGCATCTTTCCAGCCATCCCACCCAAGACCTGCTTTATCTCTCGATGTATAACCAAGGAACTGTTCAACTGTCCATCCATTTTCCATTGCGACCTGTGGCAGCATTGTCCCTGACCGAAAGCCCTTTTTTATATAAATTCCATGTTTACCCAGGATTATCTCATTGATATTATTGATTTTTTTCATCGGACCCAGGATGGTTATCTCCATATCAGTGTTATCATATTCCTCTTTGGTAAGTGGAAGAAACCGTGTATCCTCAAAGGCAGAAGATAAAGCTGATTCCTTTACAACCTCGTAAAGAGGATCGGATGATAGAAATCTTCCTATACAACCCCTCAGCCTGCCGTCAATCTTCAAAGTTACGAATGCCCCCAGCTGTTTTTTGAGTGATTCGGGGATCTTCTTTTCATCAATGGTTATCCTTTTCTTCTCATATAACATCGTTTTGATGCTGTTTCTGGCAATGGCAAAAAGCTGATCTTTTTCCGATCTGCTGAACGAAAGAGTTGTTGAAGATTCTTCATTCATTTTTGTGGTTTGTCCTTTTTCAATCAGAGCAATGGCATGATACCCGACAACCCTGTTTTTATCTCCGTAAGGAGTATCTCCTGAATTACAGTAGTCTATTCTTTTAAATTCAAGATTAGTATCATTCTCAGCAAGATACATAAGCATAAGTCCCGAAGCCCATCCGCACATGCTTGTTGCCAATCCGTTAATATTCTTTGCTGAATTTTCTTTGAGAGCGTTAAGAAATACCTTTGGATCACCTGATACAATGCCCTCAGCAGTTCTATTGTCTACTTCAATGGCATCTTTGTAGGAGGGATAATGGGAGAAGTCACTGCTTATCACGAAGAGATTGTCAGAAGTGAACCATGGTCTGAGAGCTTCGGCTATCAATTTGATTGTGTTTGTATTGTTTGTGCCGATTACTATTGGGACTATTTTCGGTATTTTCTTATAATAATATTGTAACAGGGGAATCTGAACTTCCAGACTGTGCTCCCGGAGGTGTGCAGTGACAGGAAAATTAAAGACCTTGTTCTCATTTTTGAGTTTACTGGCAATATCCTTGTTTACCTCTGCCTTACCAAGAGGTGTAATAAAGTCGCCGATATTATATACCGATGCTCCATCGAATGCCATTACATGGCTCGAACCAATAAGGAAGATATTTTCTATCTCAGCATTTTCAGGTATTGCTGAGATGGCCGAGGCTGCTATTGTTCCTGAGAATACATATCCTGCATGAGGACTTATAATCGCTCTCACCTTCCAGTTCTCCGGTGATTTCATGCAATTTGTAAAATGGCCTGCTATATCCCTCAGAAGAATATCCCTGTTGGCCTCATAAAAACTGCCTGCTGCAACCGGCTGTCTGTCAGTTGATTTGCCCTGGGAATAGATTTCCATAACACTGAAAATTGATAACAATACAATTAATACCCTGTACATAATAATAAATTAAAATGGCCTAATAAAGTTAGGCCAAAAAAATGAAAAAATGTAAAATAAGGTTAAGTTTAAAAAACGGTTTATATCAGAACCATTGACTCCTTGAGAATTTCGCCGCTTTCATCTGTTCCATATATTTTAATTCCCAGGCTTACAGATGGAGTACCGATCATATCAATGATAGGACTTAAAGCATCCTTAAGATCCTCAATATCCATACTGTCGAATTCCTCAATATGGAAATAAAGGTGAATAATAAGTGTTGCTTCGGGCTTCGTAATTAAGCAAAGGACCTTTACTATTTTTGCCAGCCAGATGGATGAGGCTGTATTGAAGTATTCAAGATTAAGTCTCAGATTGGTTGTTTGGCGGGGATTTACTGCATATTGTGTAACCCACTGCAAGATATTTTCATATAGTTCGGCAGCATTTTCAGGAATTGATCTGCCAGACAGGATCAATTCTCCTGTAAGATGATTAAGGTCAATCTGGGGTGTTTTGTTCGTAGGTTCAACGTATATCTTCTTTTGTTCCACCTTAAAAAGAATATTAACAATTAAATAGTTATGAATTTTGATATAAAAATAGCACATCTTTTAATAATACCTGCACTCTTAACACACTCTTCATCAAAAATTATTGTCCAATAGTCAAATAATTTCGACTGTTTGCATAAACTTATGATAATAATCAGGTTCCGGAGTACCTGTTTTGGATATAATTTGTTTTATGTCAATTTATTAAAATGCTATCTTAGCAGCCTGAAATTGTGCAAGAACGAATGGAGCAAATTATTACAGAAAAGATAAAAGAAACTGTCAGGAATCTTTATAATTGTAATCCGTGTGATGAGCTGATCCAGGTACAGGAGACGAGAAAAGATTTTAAAGGCGATTTTACACTCGTTGTCTTTCCTTTGCTGCGTTATTCAAAGAATACGCCCGAAAAGACCGGTGAAACAATCGGAAAGTATCTTGTAGAGACTTTTCCGGCTATAACAGGATACAATGTGATCAAGGGATTCCTTAATCTCGAGGTCTCCGATCAATGGTGGATTGACTATTTCCGCAAAATGGTCTCTGAAAGTGATCTCTTTACTGAATGTAAGATCACCAGACCGGAGACAATCCTGATCGAATATTCTTCGCCAAATACCAATAAACCACTTCACCTGGGTCATATTCGCAATAATCTGCTTGGTTTTTCTCTTTACCGCATCCTCTCAGCATGCGGACACAGGGCAATAAAAACAAATATTGTCAATGACAGAGGGATACATATATGCAAGTCGATGCTGGCATGGAAGAAATACGGAAATGGTGAAACACCTGAATCATCAGGAATGAAGGGTGATCACCTTGTCGGTAAGTACTATGTCCGGTTTGAAAAAGAGTATAAAAAACAGGTAGATGACCTGATAAAGAAAGGATTTGGAGAGAATGAAGCAAGGAATTCTGCTCCTGCGATGAAGGAAGCAAGGGAAATGCTCCTTAAATGGGAAGAAGGAGATAGTGAAATAATGGAGTTGTGGAAGATGATGAATTCCTGGGTGTATGAGGGATTTGATGAGACTTACAGGGAATTGGGAGTCGATTTTGACAAAGTTTATTACGAGTCAGAAACCTGGCAGCCCGGCCGTGATATAGTATTTGATGCTCTCGAGAAAGATTTTCTTATCAAAAAAGAGGACAATTCGATATGGATAGATTTAAATACTGAAGGCCTCGACCAGAAACTTCTGTTGCGATCTGACGGGACTGCAGTCTATATAACCCAGGATATTGGTACGGCAGTAATAAGACAGGAAGATTATGGTTTCAACAAATGCATTTATGTTGTCGGTAATGAGCAGAACTATCATTTCCAGGTGCTTCGGGCTGTTCTTAAGAGGTTTGGATTTAAATGGGCTGAAGGATTAATTCATTTTTCATACGGAATGGTCGAACTTCCTGAGGGCAAAATGAAATCGCGCGAGGGAACTGTGGTGGATGCTGATGATCTTATCAGTGAGATGAAAGAAACAGCCGGGGAGGTCTCTCTCGAACTTGGAAAACTTTCAGATTATTCTGACGTGGAAAAGGAGGATATTTTCCGAAAGATAGGCCTGGGTGCACTCAAATATTACATCCTGAAAGTGGACCCAAGGAAAAACATGACTTTCAATCCTTCAGAATCGATTGATTTTAACGGAAATACAGGACCCTTTATCCAGTATACGTTTGCCAGAATAAAATCAGTCTTCAGAAAGGCAGATCAAACGGGAATTAAATATGATCCTGAATTTCACGATTTATTAAAAATTGGAGACAAAGAGCTTGTTCTTATGAAGGTTCTTAGAAACTTTGCAGTAACGGTATCTGAAGCGGCAGCAGCATACAGCCCGGCAATTGTAGCAAATTATTGTTACGATCTCGCAAAGGAATATAACCAGTTTTATCACGATTTTTCAATTCTTGGAGAACCGGATAAGTCGGTAAGGAACCTGCGCCTTGCATTATCAGATGTCACAGCAAGAGTACTAAGCTCGGGCATGTGGTTGCTGGGAATTGAAATGCCTGAAAGAATGTAATGTAAATAACTTTTGTAAAAATGTTTGAGAATTTAAGTGAACGGCTGGAAAGATCCTTTAAGATACTTAAGGGACAGGGAAGAATTTCGGAGATAAATATTGCCGAGACACTTAAGGAGGTCCGCAGGGCCCTGCTAGATGCTGATGTCAGCTTCAAGACAGCGAAGCAGTTCACCGATACGGTTAAAACCAAGGCGTTGGGACAGGAGGTACTGAAGTCAGTAAACCCGTCCCAGATGATGATTAAGATCGTTCATGATGAAATGGCCGGGCTGATGGGAGGCGACAAAACCGAGATTAACATAAAATACAATCCTGCTATTATACTTATCGCGGGTCTCCAGGGATCAGGGAAAACGACATTCAGTGGAAAACTGGCCAAATGGGTTGCAACAAAAAAAGGAAAAACACCAATTCTCGTGGCAGGTGATGTTTATCGTCCTGCAGCTATTGAGCAGCTCAAGATAATCGGCACCCAGGTGGAGGTTCCTGTATATACCGAAGACGGGAACATGAATCCGGTGCAGATAGCCAAAAACTCTGTCAGGGAGGCAAAAATAAAGGGATACGATGTGGTTATCATCGATACAGCGGGCCGGCTGGCTGTTGACGAGGAAATGATGAAAGAGATATCCTCAATAAAAACAGCAGTAAATCCGCATGAAATACTTTTTGTGGTTGATTCAATGACAGGACAGGATGCTGTCAATACTGCAAAGGAATTCAATGACAGACTCGATTTTGACGGAGTTGTCCTTACAAAACTTGACGGCGACACCCGGGGCGGAGCAGCCCTTTCAATACGTTCAGTTGTCGATAAACCGGTTAAGTTTGTGAGCACCGGAGAAAAGATGGATGCAATTGATATCTTCTATCCGGTACGTATGGCCGACAGAATACTGGGAATGGGAGATATTGTTTCCCTTGTTGAAAAGGCCCAGGAACAATATAATGTGGAGGAGGCAAGGAAGCTTCAGAAAAAAATTGCAAAAGACCAGTTCGATTTTAATGATTTTATTGCACAGATCCAGCAGATAAAGAAAATGGGTAATGTGAAAGACCTGATGGCAATGATCCCCGGTGCAGGTAAAGCAATCAAAGATCTTGATATTGACGATAATGCTTTCAAGGGCATTGAGGCTATAATTAGAAGTATGACACCTGAGGAAAGAACAAATCCGGTTATTCTCAACGGGAGCAGACGAAAGAGAATTGCTATGGGCAGCGGTACATCCGTTCAGGATGTGAATAAACTCGTGAAGCAATTTGATGAAACCCGGAAAATGATGAAGATGATGACAAAAAGCGGCGGGAATACCGCCAGACTGATGGGAAGAAGATAATTCACTGAAATGTATACATTAATAGACGGCAAAAAAACAGCATCAGAAATCAGACACGAGATTGCTGATGAAGTAAAAAAACTTAAAAGCGAGGGGAAAAAAACTCCTCACCTGGCAACTATCCTCGTAGGTACTAACCCTTCGAGCCAGACCTATGTGGCAAACAAAATGAAAGATTGCGAGGAGGTGGGCTTCATATCCACACTTATTAAATTTGAAGAAAATGTTCCGGAAACTCTGCTGCTTGACAAGATAAAGGAACTGAACAATGATGATGATATCGACGGATTTATTGTTCAACTGCCTTTACCCGGTCATTTAAATGAAAACAATGTCATTGAATCTATTGATCCTTCAAAGGATGCTGACGGTTTTCATCCTGTTAATATCGGGAAAATGGTAATCGGACTTTCCGGATTCCTGCCGGCAACTCCTTTTGGTATAGTTGAACTTATAAAAAGGTATAATATCGAAACCTCTGGCAGGAAGTGTGTGGTAATAGGAAGAAGCAATATTGTCGGCAGACCGGTAAGTATTCTGCTTTCCCAGAAAGGAATGGATGCCACTGTAACAGTGGTTCATAGCCGCACAAAAAACCTGGAAGATATTGTAAAAGAAGCAGATATAATAATAGCTGCTTTGGGTTCACCGGGCTTTATCAAAGCCGAAATGGTAAAGAACGGAGCTGTGGTTTTTGATGTGGGCACTACACGTACTAAAGCCCCCGGTACCAAAACAGGGTGGAGACTAACCGGTGATGTCGATTTTGACAATGTTGCCTCAAAATGTTCCTTTATTACACCGGTACCAGGAGGTGTCGGCCCGATGACACGGGTATCTCTGCTGAAAAATACCCTGGTTGCTGCAAAAAACAGGAGATAAGCTGTTTAATTCTTTAATTAACCTTTATTCAGGTAATTCGATACCAGTGAAATAGAGGTCATATCCTCCTTCTCCGCCCGGTCTGTCGGAAGAGAAAATCATAAAATAATTTGTGAAGTCGTAATGATACCATATCCTGGGACGGAATTCGTCAGAAGAACTGTTTACACCAGGACCGAGATTAACAGGAGAATTCCATTTCCCGTTCCTGAATATGGAATAATACAGATCAAATCCTCCCATACCTCCCGGCCTGTTAGATGCAAAAAACATTATGTCCTTAAAAATAAGGGGACATTTGTCCTCGCTGGTACTGTTTATACTGTCAACTTTCTCTGATGCAGAGTAATCACCTTCTAACCAGTTCTCGATCTCAGTTTCTGCAGGTATGGTTTTTAAATATATGTCGAAATTGCCGTCAATATCCGATGAAAAATAGGCTGAATCCTGGTCTGAATCAAAACAGATGTATGCATCGTTGGCTGATGTATTAAGCAAATTGGCCGGGTAGGGGCCAAAAATATCAGGTATCGCCGTACCATAAACAGGCCTGTTTTTAAAATAGAAGAAATCAAGATCACCATCGGTGTTTTCTGAGGCTGTAATAAGATATTCATATCCGTCAACCGAGCTGAAGAAACTGAAAGGACCGAGATCATCACCATCAGTATTAGCCGTATTTATAAGGCTGGTAAGGAACGGTATGTTGCATATGTGACTGTCATATTCAAATAATCCGGTAGTCTGGTCAAAAATGAAAAATATCGTTCCCTGCTCAAAGTCAAATTGACCTCCTGAGCTGCCCCTGTTACTCGAGAAAAGTATATATAATTCGCCATATAGCTGGTAGCAATCAGTATTATAATCATCATAAGCAGAATTAATACCATCCAGATTAATTACAGAATCAGGAAAGGTACCATATGGGTAGACTATCGGATTGCTTTCTTTTTTACATCCCGTTATGCAGGTTAAGATGAGGATCATTCCTGAAACTGCAAACTGTATCATTCTTATAAATATCCTTTTCATGAATTAATAATTTGTTTTAATGGTCACATCAAGGTTTCATATTGACCTGTTATAGACTTAATAAAACGTAAAGATATTAATAATTTAGTATCAGAACTATAAAATGAAAAACCGGGAAGGTTCCCGGTTCTTCTGAGGTAGAATTTAGGTTAATTCTAGGGTAAATTGGGTATAGGGTATTAATTCCTCATTTTATAACTGAAAGATGAATATTTGACACAGGAGGTTGCGTTGTCAGTATAAAAAAATGTAAAAAAACCTGTAATAATGCTGTATTATACTGAAAATTAAATGTTTGAAAAAATGTCGGATTGTTAATAATTGATTCCCGGCAGGTAACTTCATGTAAAAAATAGTATTATTTTTGTGAAATATTTTGGTGTGATGGAAGAGGAAAAGTATGGATTATACTATGAGGATGAGATAAAACAGGCTGTTCTGAAGTTCGAAAGAATGAGGAACAATAATGAAAATTTTTTCTTTGATGTCATTGAATTTGAGTCAATTATAGATTATTATATAGAAAGTAACAATTCTAATAAAGCTTTTGAGGCAGCATTGCTGGCAACAAAACAACATCCGAATTCTGTCTCAATACAGCTGAGAAAAGCAAAAGTGCTTCTCGACAAGGGGAGAGCTGTTGAAACTCTTAAAATTCTCAGGAAGCTTGAAAATATTGAACCCGGAAACCATGAAATATTTATTGCCAAGGGGACTGCCATGGGTATACTTGGTGATATCCAGGGTGCCAAAAAAATGTTCGATCATGCCCTGGAACTCGATTCGGATGAAATTGAAAATATCCTGTTCTCAATAGTATCGGTATTGCAAAATCTTAATTATTATGAGCATTTGATCCCATATCTGCATAAGCTGATTGAAAAAGAACCGGATTTTAAAGCTCATCTATACGACCTCGCGTTTGCTTACGAGAAAACTGAAGATTTTAATAGCAGCATTGAATATTACCTGAAATACCTTGAGGATGAGCCATTTTCCGACAGTGCCTGGTATAATCTTGGTATAATCTATAATAAAATAGAAATGCCGGTGAAGGCAATTGAAGCATATGATTATGCCCTGGCCATTAATGATCAGAACTCTTTTGCTCTTTTCAATAAAGCCAATATTCTATACAATCTTGAACGATATTCAGAGGCGATACCTGTTTATCTTGAATATCTTGAATTTGAAAATGACAGTGTAGAGGCAATGACATATCTGGCAGAGTGCTATGAAAAAATCGATGAGATTACACTGGCAAAGAAATATTATCATGATGCCATTGAACTGGCTCCGGAATTTGGTGATCCATGGTTCGGCCTTGGAGTTATAGAACTCAATACAGGAAATATAAATGACAGTCTTATATTTTTCAGAAAAGCTGTCAAAATTGATGATGAAAATCCTGAATTCTGGTACCTTCTTGGTAAAGCCCATTATGCTAAAGGAGAAAAAAAAGAAGCACTCAGGTGTTTCAGAGAAGCCCTGAAACTGGATGCCTATTATGGAGAGGTATGGTCTGATCTGGGAATGATCATTATCAGGGAGAACCTTGCTTCCAGGGTAATCCTTTATTTTGAGCATGCCTATAAAGTGATAGGAGATGTTCCCGGTATCAATTACCTTCTGGCTTCATTTTACCTGCGGACGGATTCTCCTGAAAAGGCTCTGATCCACTTGAAACTGGCAGTTGAAACTGATAAGGACCTTTACAGGGAATTTATTGATTTTTTCCCTTCATGCCTGCTAACATCCGGAATAATAAGGCTGCTGGAAAAGAATGACCTTATTTGATTATCTCCGGGTATAATTATACTATATAACACCTCCATGTTCTTGCTATATAATTATAATAGACAATATATGCAGATTCATTAAAATTCTGCTAATAAAATTTTTATAAATGAAAACAGTTCTGCCTTATTTACCCGATCGTCCTCCCAAACCCAGAGAATACGGACTCACAATGGTCATGGATAAGGGTCTCAGTATCAGGGAAGCCGAAGAATTTATGTCCGTCGGTTGTGATTATACCGATTATGTAAAACTGGGATTCGGAACATCCCTGATAACTCCAGGATTCAGGAACAAGATAAAGATCTATAAGGAAGCAGGCGTTGTTCCCTATTTTGGAGGTACTCTCTTCGAAGCATTTATTGTCAGGGATATGTTCAAAGATTATGTTAAATTCCTCGATGAATGTGAAATTGATCTTGTGGAGGTTTCTGACGGTTCTTATGACATTGACCATTCAGTGAAGCTTGATTATATAAGGGAGCTTTCCGGGAGAGGAACGGTTATATCAGAAGTTGGCTCAAAAAAGAAAGAAGTAGTCTATACTCCCGACCAGTGGGTAGCGATGATGAAGGCTGAACTTGACGCAGGTTCGGTAAAAGTAATTGCTGAAGCCCGTGAATCAGGAACAACAGGCATTTATAATGAAAATGGATCAGTTAATAACAGCATAATAAATGCAATATCAGAACATGTCAAACTTGAGAATGTGATATGGGAGGCTCCTATGAAATCACAGCAAGCCTGGTTCATAAAGCACTTTGGAGCTAATGTTAACCTGGGCAATATTGCTCCAACAGAGATCATCCCTCTTGAATCGCTGCGTCTGGGCCTCAGGGGAGATACCTTCTTTCAGTTCCTTCCGGATAATCTTCAAAGCAAGTAACCTGTAAGCAGTGAAAGCTGCTAAATCATAGCTAATATGAGGAAATTCGGACTTATTGGATATCCCCTGGGTCATTCTTTCTCACATAAATATTTTTCAGAGAAATTTACCAGGGAAAATATTACGGATTGTTCATATAATAATTATCCCCTGAAGACCCTTGACAGATTTCCACATCTTATATCAAAAGATCCTGAACTTTACGGATTGAACGTTACAATTCCATATAAAACGGAAATACTGAAATATGTTGATGAAACAGGACCCGAAATAAAAGAAATCGGAGCTATAAATGTTCTGAAAATCAAAAGAATAGCTGGCCAAATAAGCATTTACGGCTATAACAGCGATGTGACCGGCATCAGGGATTCATTGATTTCATTTGTTAAAAGCAGGATTAAAAGCGCACTGATTCTCGGTACAGGAGGCAGTTCGCGGGCTGTACGCTATGCTCTTGCCGAAATGGGATTGAAAATTACAATTGTTTCAAGGACAGACAAACCCGGCTGCATTACATATAAACAGATCAGTCCGGAAATGTTAGGGAAGACTGATATTATTGTCAATACTACACCTCTCGGAATGTATCCTGACATAACCTCCTTACCCGATATTGACTACAGCCTTCTGAATGAGAACCATATCCTGTTCGACCTTGTTTATAATCCCGAAATAACCTCATTTCTAAAGATGGGGCAGGAGCGGGGTTGTAAAATCATTACGGGAATGAAGATGCTTTGTTCCCAGGCTGAAAGATCCTGGGAGATATGGAATGATGATAGTCTGTAATACTCCTGGTGTTTTTAAGTAAAAATTTCCTGAGGATATTCAATAGCTTCAAGGAATAATCCTTTCGCCGGTGCCGATTTCCCTGCTCTGCCACGGTCTCCGGCCTTTATTATTTTTTCAAATTCCAACAGGCTTGTTTTTCCCCTGCCAATATCAACCATGGTACCTGCAATTGCCCTTACCATATTTCGGAGGAATCTGTCAGCACTTATAGTTAAGATCAAATCGTTACTCTTTTTTTCCCATTCGGCAAAAAATATTTTACACAGGTTTGTTTTAGTACCTGAATGAAGCCGGCTGAAGCTTGTAAAATCAGTATGTTTTAAAAGTAATTTACAAGCCTTATTCATAATATTTATATCGATATCACCATGTACATACCATGAAAAATCTTCCCGGAATGGATCCTTATTCCTGGAGATATAGTACCTGTAGGTCCTTGAAACAGCACTAAATCTGGCGTGGTCAGTTTCACGGACCTTTACTATACGGGATACTGAGATATCCTTTGGCAGAAATTTATTTAGTCTGAATATCAGGTTCTTACGACCCGCAAGATCTGGCAGGCTGCTTTCAAAGTGGGCACAGAATACCAGTGCATGAACCCCGGTATCAGTTCGCCCGGCACCTGTGGTTGATACTTTCTCATTAAGGATCGTGCAGAGAGCTGCATCCAGAGTTTTCTGAACTGTTACAGAACCGGGCTGTACCTGCCAGCCATGATAGGAAGTGCCTTTAAAGGAAATGAATATGAAGTATCGTGTCTTCACCTTTTTATTTCTACAAATATAGTTATTCACAAAATGACGATAATTGTTTAAATATCTTTAATTATTATAATTGACCTGTTTGAAAATCGATCTTTAAATGTAATTTTACCTTCACCAAAAGAATCAGATAACTTGTTTAACCAAATACTCTAACGATGACAGAACAGAAAAGAACGCAAACAGCAGGTATGGCCTTTATGGGGATGATTTTCTTCCTGTTTGGGTTCGTAACAACTTTCAATATTACTCTGGCTGACAAGTTCAAGGCGGTCTTTGACCTGTCAAATGCTGAAGCCCAACTGGTAAATGGTGCATTTTTCTTTACCTATTTTGTTCTCTCCTTTGCAGCCGGCGGTATCATTAAAAGGATCGGTTATAAAGGAGGGGTAATTCTTGGTCTTCTGCTTGTAGCAGCAGGAAGTTTCCTATTCTTCCCTGCCGCCAAAGCTCTATCCTTTCCATTCTTTCTGTTTGCCATATTTATTATGGCAGGCGGTGTGGTATTTCTCCAGGTTGCCGCAAATCCTTATGTAACAGCACTTGGACCATCTGAGACCGCATCAGGCAGACTGAACCTGACTCAGGCTTTGAATTCAATTGCAACTTACATTGCTCCCATCATAGCAAGTGTATTTGTCTTTAAAACTGCAGCGGAATCTGCCTTGAGTGCAGCCGAAGTCGCTGATGTTTTAAATCCGTCCGAAGCTGCTGAATCAGTGCCAACACCGTTCCTGATAATAGCTGTGATAGTAATCATTATTGCAGTTGCAGTATATCTGCTCAAACTGCCTGTGATCCCTACCAGGGGTGTGGAACGAAAAAGTGTATGGAAATATCCTCACGTTATACTTGGCGCAGTTGCTATATTCTTTTATGTTGGTGCAGAGGTAGGATCTGCAGCAATGCTCCAGAGATATTTCCAGGAAGCGTTGAGTATAGCACAGTCGGATGCCGCAGCAATGATAGCTCTGTACTGGGGTGGTGCAATGGTAGGAAGGCTTTATGGTTCATTTATGCTTTCCAACGTCGAAAAATCAAAGAAATATCTTTATGCAATACTGGTATTGGGACTTGCCCTCTTTGTAGGATGGTTTGTCAGATATGAAATAACCGACGGATTAATATTTGCCGGAATAGCACTGGTAAACTATCTGGCTATGCAGCTTGGAAGAGGCAATGCAAGCAGGTCTCTGGCAGTCTTTGGCTTAATTGCAGCAACACTGTTACTTGTTGTTATGCTGGCTAACGGACCTGTAATCCTCTGGTTAGGCTTGTCAATAGGCTTCTTTAACTCCATTATGTTCCCGAATATATTTGCTCTGGGTGTTGACGGACTCGATAAAGGAGAACTCAGTATGGCCTCCGGCCTGATAAATATGTTGATTGTCGGTGGAGCAGTAATACCTGTGCTTATGGGTCTTGTGGCTGACGGAATGGGAGTAAGATATGCATTTATACTCCCCATCATTTGTTATCTTTATATTGTATTTTACGCATTGGTGGGCAGTAAACATAAATAATACCTTTTTAACCGAAAAAAATCAGAGGCTGTTTCATTATTTTGAGACGGCCTCTGTACTTTATTACCTGACAATTATTATTTTTACAATAGTCCGTAACTTACAAATCATATATCTATGGCAACAGCAGAAAATCTTATCATGAAGATCAATAATGGTGATAACAAAGCTTTCCGCGAATTGTACGGAAATGATCCGGCTGAATTAAAACGTAATGCAGAGAGATATAGCAATCTCTTGAATCAGTTTAAATCTGCATACGGTACTTCAGATATTGAATTTTTCACTTCTCCTGGCCGTACTGAAATCGGCGGCAATCATACTGATCACAATTGGGGTCGTGTACTTGCCGGTGCCGTAAACCTGGATATAGTATCTGTCACGGCCCGGAACGATACTAATATTATACGAATTTTGTCGGAAGGGTATCCGCGATTTGAGGTTGATTTGTCCTCTTTGGAACCCGATATAAACGAAAAATATACTTCAGCAGCACTGGTGAGGGGCATTTGTTCGCGTTTTAAGGAACAAGGCTTTGCTATAGGAAGTTTTGATGCATGTATTGATGGAGGTGTCCCGAAAGGTTCCGGATTAAGCTCCTCAGCTTCATTTGAAGTGCTGATTGGTGCTATCCTGAGCCATCTTTTCAATAATGGAAAAGTAGACCCCATTAAAAATGCGATCATCGGACAGTATTCTGAGAATAATTATTTCGGCAAACCCTGCGGATTAATGGATCAGACTGCCTGTGCAATGGGAGGTTTGATAACAATTGATTTTGCTGATCCCTTAAAACCCATAGTAAAAAAAGTAAATTTCGATTTTATTGCAACAGGTTTTGCACTGGTTATAACAAATACAGGCGGCAGTCATGCCGACCTTAATGATGAATATGCTTCACTTCCTGCGGATATGAAAGCTGTTGCTGCCGAGCTGGGAGCAAAAGTCCTGAGGGAGGTAACACTTGAACAGATCCTTGAAATCGCACCCGGGATACGCGAAAAGGTAGGAGATCGTGCAATACTGCGTGCCATTCATTTTCAGGGTGATAACCAGCGTGTTGTAGACCAGGTGGCAGCCCTTGAGAGAAATGATTTTAAAGCTTTTTTAGGGATGGTAATCGATTCTGGTTATAGCTCCTTTATGTATAACCAGAATATTTTCCCAGCGAGTAATGTCAGGGAACAGGGAGTATCGCTTGCTTTGGCCCTGAGTGATCTGGTGCTTAAAGGAGAGGGGGCATGGCGCGTACATGGCGGTGGCTTTGCCGGTACCATTCAGGCCTTTGTACCACAAAATTTTCTCGACAGATATATCGAAACGCTTGAACATTTCTATGGAAAAGGAGCCTGTCACAAGCTGTTTATAAGAAATCAGGGAGCAGGGAAAGTGGAATTATAAAGCGACATACTAAATCATAATCTTTAACATAAAATCAGCAAATATGCAAAGCAAAAATGCAAAGTACCTGTTTCCATTGATAGTGATGGCCTCACTGTTTTTCCTGTTGGGCTTTATCACCACAATGAACAACTCGCTGATCGATTACCTGAAAGGTGCTTTCGGACTAAACGAGGTTGAAAAACAACTTCCGAACACATTCTTTTATGGAGCTTATATTCTGTCAATACCGGTGGGTTATCTGTTAAACCGGATAGGCTATAAGTACGGTGTGGTAGCCGGAGTCGCGCTTGTGAGTATCGGTTTCTTCTTATGTATACCCGGTGTGGCTATTGGTTATTACGGCTTCCTGAGCGCTGTTTCAGTTTTTGCCTTTGGAGTTGTCATGCTGCAGGTTGCTGCCAATCCTTATGTGAATGCACTGGGTACACCTGAAACAGCAGCCAGCAGACTGACTCTTACAAATGCCCTTAACTCCGTAGCTACGGTAATTGCACCTATTTTCGTTTCATCGCTGATCGTTTCATCTGCAATCGGCAGTGCTTCTGATCCTAAAGCTGTACAGGGTCCGTTTGCAGGAATAGGAATAATCACCCTTGTTATCGTGATTGTCATGTTTTTCCTTAAGCTGCCTGAAATTAAAGAAGAAGATGAAGTAGAAGAAGGAGTAGCCAAAAAAATTAAATCCAGTGCTTATAAATACCCGCACATGTGGCTCGGATCACTGGCTATTTTCTTCTATATGGGCATCGAAATAGGAATACCAAGCTTCTTTGCCGATTATTCAGGAAAACTGGAATTCAATTTCGATGGGGAAATGCGGACACGATTGCTGGCTTACTACTGGGCAGGCCTGATGGTGGGACGTATTGCCGGTATATTTATACTACGGAAATTTACTGCAACGAAGATACTCAGCTTTAATGCAGTAGCCGGAGCTGTAATGTTATTAGTGTCACTGGTGCTGGGTAGTATGGGATTAAACCGGATAGCACTGATCCTGTTCCTTGGAACCGGACTCATGCATTCGATAATGTGGCCGTGTATCTATAACCTGGCTCTGGTTGATCTTGGCCCGCATACCAAAGTTGGCTCCGGGGTCATTTCAACTTCTGTAATCGGGGCTGCATTGTTGCCAATAATGATGGGAGGTATTCAGAAAAGTATTGGTCTTGTTATCGCAATATGCTGCTTATTTGTGTATTACGCTTATATCACTTTCTTTGCTATAAAAGGATCGAAAATCCGATAAAATTAAGTTTAACTGTTAATCCTGAACCTATGAACCGTAGAAAATTTATCGAAACATCTGGTGCAGCTGCCGGTGCCACGATGCTTGGCGGTGTCACGTCGGCAGCAAAGATGGGTGAGGAAAATGGTGTGGTGATGGCTTTACAGAACCATGCTCCCCCTATCAGGCATTGGAAAGATACCTATGACAATGAAAAGAGGTTTTGCAAGCGATAATAATGCCGGTGTCCATCCCGATATCCTGAAGGAAATCGAGAAGGTAAACAACGGCCATGTGATTGGTTATGGATCGGATATATATACCGAACAGGCAGAACAGTTGTTTAAGGAACATCTTGGGAGAGATGCAGAGGTCTTCTTTGTATTTACAGGTACTGCAGCTAATGTATTGAGCATTAGCGGAGTAGTAAAATCATGGAATTCAATAATAACTGCATTTACTGCTCATCTGGAGCAGGATGAGTGTGGTGCTCCGGAAAAATTCACGGGATGTAAAGTGCTGACTGTTGATACGCCTGATGGAAAGATATCCGTTGAAATGGTTGAGAAACATATACATGGTCTGGACTTTGAACATCATTCACAGCCCAGGGTGATATCCATTACGCAATCGACCGAGCTGGGTACTGTTTATAGTATTCAGGAAATAAAAAGAATAGCTGATTATACTCATTCCGGAGGTATGCTGCTGCATATGGATGGTGCAAGGATAGCAAATGCCGCGGTATCCCTGAACCGGCCTTTTAGGGATTTTACGACTGATGCAGGTGTTGATATATTATCATTTGGGGGAACAAAAAACGGAATGATGTCAGGAGAAGCGGTATGTTTCCTTACACCGGGATTGTCTCACGATTTTAAATATATCAGGAAGCAGGGTATGCAGCTGGCATCAAAGATGAGATTCATATCGGCACAGTTTATAGCCTGGTTCAGAGATGACCTGTGGAAAAAATGTGCATTACATTCAAACTCGATGGCCGGGATCCTGGCGGAAAGACTGGCAGATATCAGTCAGGTGAAAATTACTCAGAAGGTTGAGTCAAATGGTGTTTTTGTAATAATTCCGGTTGAGACAGCAGAGAAAGTTAGGCAGGAATATTTCTTTTATCCGTGGGATGAGAAAACCTCGGAATACAGGTTAATGACAAGCTGGGACACTACGGAAGAGGATATTGATCAATTTGTGAAACTGCTAAAAAAAGAATTGAAATCTTAAAGATCCACTTCGCTGACTATAAACGTCACAGTGCCCCCTTTAGGGGATTTGGGGCTGATGAATAGAAAAAGGGCTTGTTAAAAAGCCCTTTTTCTATAATCACAAATCGATTTTATTTAAGAGCAAATGTAATAGGTACCATATACCATACCGGTACCGGTTGACCACCCTGTTTCCCCGGCTTAAATGCAGGAAGCGTTGAGACTACCCTCATGGCTTCTTCATCAAGTTCCGGATCAACGCCTTTAAGTACGCTGACCTGGTTGACACCACCCTTGGAAGTTACACAGAATCTCACGATAACCCTGCCCTGGATATTGTTTTCCTTGGCAACTTCAGGGTAATTTGTATGTTCTCGGATATACTGCAGAAGGGCTTGTTCCCCGCCTGGAAACATTGGCATTTCTTCAACGACCACAAAAGGTTCGATTTCAGGTTCTTCCTCCTGTATCTCTTCCTTCACTGGTTCAACATATTCAACAACCTCTTCGTTCTGAATCTCAATCTGGGCATCGTCAGCAGTCATGAGCTGTACGGTTTCCTCGGGTTTGACAGAGTCAACAACCATTGGCGGAACATATTTTGCCTGCTGGACGGTCTCCTGGGGAGGAGGCGGGGCAGGAGGAGGAGGAGCTACTAAATCGGTTGGCTGATCAAGGTTTTCCATCGTTATCTCAACTTCTCTTTCTGTCCTTTTTTGCCTGCCTTCAATAGCCTTGGCATTAAGGTACGGAGTGATAATAGCCGTAGCTATAATGATAACTCCTAACACAGTTGCGATCAGCACGTTACGGCTGTATTTCTTGCGTAACCTGTAAGCTCCGTACTCTTTATTCCTAATTTCGAAGACTATGTCATCGAAGGCAGGAGCTTTTATCTTTTCTTTTGCCATTTTTTTAAGATTTACAGATTAATTGGATGATGATTCTTCAGCAGAACTGATGCCGGCGGCTGCTTCCACCATCTTCTCTTCATAAAAGGCAATATCAACAAACATATAATGAGCAACTCCGCAGATATTCATCTCATCCAGTATGTCGACGAAATTCCCGTAATTTGCTTCCTTGTACGCTTTTATAAGCACAATAGGTCCGGTATCATCATCATTTTTAAGCTTTCGGATTGCACCCTGAACAGAATCCTGGGAAATCTCTATTTCCCCTCTGAGAACCTGCTGTTTAAAATCATCAATCTTTTTGAACAATGTTCTGTTCCACCCAAGGAGTATCTGACGGACACCTGTGGCGCTGAAATCAGTTTCCCTGAGCGGTGGCAGGTTATTATAATCCTCAGCTTTTACAGTTCCCGGATAATAAAAGATTTTATTTTCCGGACCAAGAATAATATTCTGGGTACGGCTCGCTGAAATCTTCGGGGCTTCCTGATTAGGATCCTTTAGCTTCTCGGGGAGTACAATCTCCATGATCTTGGCTTTACTGAAAGCAGTTGTAAGCATAAAGAAGACAATAAGAAGACACATAAGGTCTACCATAGGTGTCATGTCGATATGCGGCGGATGCTTTTTGGTTTTCTTCTTCCCGTCTTTTCCTTTTTCTTCCTGAATTATTTCTGCCATATCACTGTTGTATTTCTTCTAAGTTAATTTTAGCTGCTTCAAGACTGGTAATCAGATTAAACCTGCTCACATTCCTTTCCTGAAGTATATCCAGAACTTTCTTAACAACCGGGAATTCAGCCCTGGCATCTCCTTTTATACAAGCGTTAATATTCGGATTCTCCTGGCGTGCATACAATATCCACATTGCCAATTGATTGTCGGCTGAGTCCAAAGGAATTCCAACCTGCAGCTCATCCCTTGCTTTACTATTTTTAGTGTTCAGGAATTCTTTCATCTGCATTATCGGGACTCCCAGTGAAGATTTATATTTTTCAAAAGTTCTCAGTTCTTCCTGAGTAAATTCGATACCATATCTTTTACCCATATCCTCCAGAATTTTTGGTCTGTATGCAAGCAGGGTATCAGGGCCGTTATCGAAATTCATGAAGACTTTTCCATCATTTGAAATGAGGAAAGTCATCATATTAAAATCAGGTGTAGGTTTTTCTGATATTGAAAATGGAGTATCAACAATGGCCGGTTCAGGTTGTCTCATTGTAGTGGTAAGCATAAGGAAAATAAGTACTACCGAAAAGAGGTCAACCATCGGCGTCATGTCGATTCGGGGTGACTTTGTTGGTAATTTAATCTTTGGCATTACAGTTTTTTCTTATATGATTAATCCAAAAGATAAATTTATTACTATACGGTTTTAAGGGATGTGGCAAAATTTTGCGTAAGGCTGAATCCTGCTTCGTCTATTTTATATGTATATGAATCAACTGATGTTGAGAAATAATTGAAGGCAATGATTGATAAAGTCGATCCTGTGATACCGAACGCGGTATTTACAAGAGCTTCAGATATACCCTGTGAGAGAGCTAATGCATCAGGAGCTCCTGACTGAGCAAGTGCAGCGAATGCACGAATCATTCCTAACACTGTTCCAATAAGACCTATTAACACTGATATGGAAGCCAGAGTTGAGAAAATTACCATGTTCCTTGACAGCATGGGTAATTCGAGTGCAGTGGCTTCTTCGAAGGATTTCTGGATAGAAAGGATCTTCTGGTCTTTCTCAAGTTCCTTGTCCTTCTGAAGGTCACGGTAACGTATCAGGCCTGCTTTCATAACATTGGCCAGAGAACCCTTTTGCTTATCGCAAGCATCCATGGCCTCTTCAATTTTATCTTCATTAAGGAGAGTCTGAAGCTGGCGGACAAATGAGTTTAACCTGCCTTTTCCCTTAGCTCTTGAAAGTGTGATCAACCTTTCAAAAACGAAGATTATAAGCGATAGAACACAAGTCATAAGAATAGGAACAATGAAACCACCTTTATATATGATCCCCAGATAGTTCCCTTCAAGAGCTTGGCCTTTCGGATTACCCCCTTCGAAGTTAACCGGATTACCCATTATATTGACAAATAATAAATAGGATACCACAAAAGCTATTAAAATAGCACTTGCCGCAAATATATTCTGCAGCGCATCTTTGAATCTACTACTTCCTTTACTCATTTTAATCGATTTGTTTAGGTTTAAGATTTAACAATTCGCAAATATATATATTATCAATTGTTTTTTTCAAATAAATTATGATATTATTGTTCTTTTTGATTGGTTAGTATAACATCCTCAATCAATAAGACCGTTAATTTACCTCTATACCCTAATTTTTTTTTGAAATAATTTCCCGGATCTGAATATTATTTTTCAAGAGAAACGTTATAAGTTCTGGATGCTGTTACCGGGATCTCTTTAGTTTTGTATCCTTCGGCAGATATCACCAGCATTTCAGAGCCCTGTGGAATTTCAAATTTATATTCGCCACGAGTGTTGCTAAGGTTTTCAACAGCAGTGTCTTTGACCCTGATTGAAGCATATGCAATACCCTGCCCCGTTGCAGCATCCTTTACAACTCCTTTTATTTCATTAGGATTGATCCCTTTTCTTACTTGTGCTTCGAAATTACGAATAGTATTAATCTGATTTTTAGCTGTGGCATTGTTGGGATCAATTTCCAGAATATTGTTGTATGCATTTGCTGATCTTGCAAGATAGGGCAGCCTCTTTTCATTCTCTTTTTCATTATAGGCCATACGGAATTCTATCAACCCTAATCCATTATAGCCTTTTATTTTATTTTCGTTATTATCAGGATTAAGATTGATAAGCCTGTTATAATAATTTTTTGATGTTGTAAAATTCTCTTTTGACATATGATAAAATCCAAGATACTGCATAGCATCCGCCATTTCAGATTCATATTTCAGCGAGTCTGACTTTGTCATTTCAATGACTTTTTCAAACTTTGGTTTTGCAAACCCCAAATTATAATCGGGATCCATTTTGGAATAAGTTCTGGCAACCCACACGTATGCCTGGACTTCCTCAGGCCATTTTTGGATGACAATACTGAATGTTGAGTCTGCAGCCTTGTAATTCTCACCGATATAATATGTTCTTCCGATCTGCATGTATTCCTCAACTTTTTCTTTACCGGGAGTTATCATTTTAGCCCAGGTTTTAGCTGCCTTGTTGTAAAATTTAAAATTGTAATAATTGATTGCCATTTCACTTAATACGGCTTTGTCCTGGGGTTTCATTTCAATAACTTTTTCATATTCGCTGAATCCCCTGTCAATTTCTTCGCTGGCATTTTCAACCGCGGTTTTTTGTTCGGCAACCTTGCTTGTAAGCTCATCCAGCGCAGGTTTGATCTTTGATTTCATGGCAGAAGAAGCTGAAGAGTACCTTGATATTTCTTTATCAAGCTGTTTCTGAATGCTGTTAAGCTCATCAACCATCTTTAGATAATTCTGGTTCTTATTCATCAGAATCCTTGCCATGTAATGATGGTCTTTCCATAATATTCTTTCTTCTGATACTGTATTGAATAATTGCTCCATATAGTATTGAGCCTTCTCATAATCAGGGTTTTTCTTTTCATAATAAGAATAGCCTGCAAGTCGGTTAAGGAATGACCTTGAGTCGTCAATTGCAAGGATCTCTTCAACAATTTTTACTACCTCATCATAGTCTCCGGCATAAAAGAGTGAAGTTACATACCTTGTTTGTGCAGGAATATTTCCGGCACTCAGTTCAAGATATTTCTTGTAATTTGCCTTTGACTGCTCAAGTCGCTGGGCCATCCAGTAGAGCTGGCCAAGCTCCCTGTATGCAGGGGCAAAATTTGGATCGAGACTTATAGCTTCCTCGAAATATGGAACTGCAAACTGCAGGCTCTTGCCTCTTACGTAAATACTTCCGATCTTCATAGCTGCAGTAGGCGAAGTGGGGTCGGCAAACTGTGCCAGGTTATAGTTCTTTATAGCATTCGATCCATCATTTGCGAGGATGTAGATATCACCTGCAATCAGATATATCTCCGGATTGTTAGGAGCGATCCTTATTGCTTCCCTTACCAGTGGAAGAGTTACAGCAGTGTCAACTTTCCTGTCCTTAATATATGATTCGGCCAGTTTTGCCAGTGTAAATGAATATACATCGGCCGGGGGATTTATCTTTTTAATCTTCTTATAAGGCAGAAGGAAGCTTTTTGCCTTAGCACGCATCTCATCAGCAGTATTGTCGTCACCACTGTAATATGCTACTTTGGCAAGACCAACATAATTGAGAGGATAATTCGGATCAGCATCAACCCCTTTCTGATACGTTTCCTTTGCCGAATTAATAGCCAAAGTAAATGAGTTGGATATTGTATCAGAAAAATATTCCAGAAGCTTGTTTTCTCCAAGATAGAAATAATATTTGCTGTTTGAAGGCTCATTTTGAATCAACTGCTGTAACATTTCTCCGGCATTATCATACTGCTCACTTTTTGTCAGTAGAAGTGCTGAATTAAGGTCCTGGGCCTGATTTTTTGAAATAACCAATATTGCCAGTGCAACCGTCAGAAATAAACCCTTATTCAAGATTGAACGTTTCATAATTATTAATTTATTTGAAGTCAATTATACAAATTTTTTGTTTCTGACAAAACTTTGTCTCTTTTTCCCTTTTTACTTCTTAATTATTCCTTGTTTTCTTTCTACTTTTAAACACTTTACGCTGTACGCTGTCCGTTATTCCGTTTTTATCTGTACGAGCCTGATTGGCATTGTTGCCGGAACGAGTCCCGATTTAAGTACTATCCTTTGTCCCTGTTCAGCAGTTGACCACTGGATCAATCCTGCACCCAGTCCGTGAAAAGTCTCCCTTGAAATAAAAAATATCTCCCTTACAAAAGGATATGATTTGAGATAAATAGACCCCTGATCCGGTCTGTAATATGTACCGTCACTGCTAAATCTCTCTGATACTCCAACAATATTTACCTTTTTGATAAAACTCATACTCAGTGAATCATCTCTGTCGCTAATCCAGTTAACACTCACAATACCAAGTGCATCTTTATTTTTTGAAACGAAATCTATTACCTCAGGGTTGTTCTTGACAGCATAAAAATAATCAGGCAGTGCATTTTCAATTTCAAACAGCTCTTTAAAATATCTTATGTTACCTGATTTCGTATTGTCAAAAATTACCCTGATATCTCCAAGCTTTGATCTTTGATCCAGTCCATTCCACCTGGTTATGTTTCCAAGAAAAATATCCCTGATATCTTCATAATTTAAAAGCGTATCGTTATTTTCCTTGTTCGTTACCAGTGCAATTGCATCCCATGCAAACGCGGTTGTGCGGGCAATAATAAGAGAATCACGCAGATACTGAATCTGGTCTTCAGTAAGTTTTTTGCTTGTTACAATCACCTTTACTGAATCATTCATGAAATCATTTATAACATCATATTCAGGTTTATAAAGGGGCTTAATCTTTGCATTAATGTAAAGACTGGTGAATGTTTTAACCTCCGTATCAATAAGAGGTTGAAATGATTCATCTGCAATTATCCTTATGTCTCCCCTGGTTGGTGATTCATCCAGCCTTGTAGTGTTACCCTGACATGAGATGAGGGAAATCAGGAAAACCGCAATAAGAATACGAAATCCTGAATTAATAAAATGATTGTACGATCCGGCCACTTTAATCCTGTTGATGATAAACATTTTACGGCACGTAATATTAGTAATTTTTTGTATAAAAAGCGCAACTCTCATAACCTTATTTTTATCTTATCCACTTATTAGTACTGCAAAGTATGTGCCAGGACAAAGCGGACTCAGGAACAACAGTATTAATCCTCACCTTCATCCCTTCTGAAAAACAGTTTAAAAAGTGTTATAAAAGAAGTGTAAATCCTGTATATGCCATAAAAAAGAAAAGCTGCGCCGACTATATTGCGCAAAGCTTTATCAATCTGAAAATTATCAGCAAAGAAAAGAAGGAATATTCCGGTACCAATGTAAAACAATGACATTAAAAACCTCATGATTGCCTGCATCTGCTTCACAACAATATTACTGTCCATGCCTGAAAATTTTTCGCAAATAAACAAAAAAACAGTTTAAATGCAAAGGTAAATCTTTATATCATTCAGAGGGTCAACTTGCAAGATGTGATCATGTTTCACAGCAGCAATGAACTGTCCCCATAACTGAGGAATCTGTAATCGTTTTCCAAAGCATTCCTGTAGATCATTTTCCAGTCATCTCCGGTCCATGTTGATACAAGGAGGAGTAGAGTACTTTTAGGCATATGAAAGTTGGTAATCATACCGTTGATCACATGAAATCTGTAACCGGGAATTATCATTATCCTGGTAGAAGCCCGGAAAAACCGGGTTTTTCTTCTATTCATTAAGTTAAGAATTGATTCAAGGGATTCAGGTAAAGCGTATTCCTTCTCCTGGTTATAAGGTTCCCACTGATCAACGAAGAAATCATCACTTTTATTTTCGGATTTACAGATTATCTGTACTCCCATCCAGTAAAGTGATTCCAGAGCCCTGACACTTGTTGTTCCTACAGCAATGATCCTGCCCTGATGTGATAACAGGGTTTCAATGAGTTCCTTACTTATGATAAAATGTTCGCAGTGCATCTCATGAAGTGTAATATCTTTTGTTTTTACGGGTCGGAACGTGCCAGCTCCGACATGAAGTGTCAAATCAGTCTTACGGATACCCTTCTTTCGGATCTCTTCAAGTACTGATTCAGTAAAATGTAATCCTGCCGTGGGTGAGGCAACGGAACCATTTATTTTTGAATAAATTGTCTGGTATCGTATATAATCCTCATCCTCCTCTTCCCGCTTCACATAGGGTGGGAGAGGAATATGTCCTGTAGCCTCAATTACCTCTCCAAAGCTTATTTCAGGAGAATCCCAGGTGAATAGTATCCGCCAGGCTTCACCTTCAGCTTTTATCTTCGAAGCAGAAAGGGTATAATGTTTTTCCCTGTGCACAAATGAGCAACTAATTAAGCTGTTCTTCCATTTCTTAAGATTTCCGATAATGCATTTCCACTCCACAGGGCTTCCCGAAGTGAACGACCGTTCATAATCACATGGTGACAGCGGCTCAAGACAAAAGACCTCGATATTTGCTCCTGTCTCTTTCCTGAAGATGATACGTGCCCTGATAACCCTGGTATTGTTGAACACCATCAGGGAATCAGAAGGCAGGTAACGGTAAATATTCCTGAACAGATCACCGGATATGATGCCTTTATTATATATAAGTAATTTTGAACCATCTCTTTCCCTGACCGGATACTGAGCTATCCTCTCTTCAGGCAGATCATAATCAAAATCATTAATATTTATATCAGGAAAAATTTTCATATTTTATTACCCACCCCTGTCCTCCCGACCTACCGGTCGGGACAGGCTCTCCCAGGAGGGGAATTATACATATTATCATAAAACCGTCATACCGCCGAACCGTCGTACCGTCATACCGTTATTATTTTTTTTTGCAAAAATAGCCAAATTCAGATCCTTTTATCATAATAGAAAGATTTATTAACTTTGCAGTGCAGCAGGTTGTTCCATCGTCCCTCCCGAGTACTCGGGATCGGGAAGGAAAGTCCGGGCAACAAAGAGCACCATACTTCCTAACAGGAAGATATCCGCGAGGGTATAGTAGTGTAACAGAAAATAACCTCCTTTCTGAGTTTCGCTCAGGGGGGAAAGGGTGAAAAGGCGAGGTAAGAGCTCACCGGTTCCGGTGGTAACACAGGAAGCCGTACACCTTATGGGTTGAGAGACCATGTATACCGGCTCCAAGGGCTGCTCGTTCAATGCCGGGGGGTAGGTCGTACGATCCTGTCAGTGATGGCAGGGCCAGGTAAATGATGGAAATATACAGAACCCGGCTTACAGACCGGCTGCAAAAGAAAACGTAGTGACGTTGAATCCAACGTCACTACTGTTTTATAGTAAATACACTATCATCAATGGGTATATCAACCTCAACTTTATTGAATGTTGTAATGATTTCCATCCCGCTCACCATTGTTGTAGTCTTCATTGGAAGAAAAACTCCGTTATTATCAGTATAATCCGATGGTATGGCTTCAACAGTCATTGCCATTCCTCCCTGGGTTACATCTGTGGTTGTCTTTAAAAGAAGATAGGAACTCTTATCGATAAACAAGTATGCTGTGGATCCTCCTTCGAGATCTGCTTTTATCTTATAGGCCGGCTTTCCATTAACATTATCCTCTTCTTCAAGAGTGAGTTTTCCCTCCTTAAGATAACTATCCAGGTAGTTGTGGAACACATTGTTACGCTGGATATCCTTAGCCTGCTCGGCAGTCATTTCTACCGGTTCCATTGAACCTGCCATGGGATT
>Ga0315541_1000387_pt1 | contig 46651 bp, 84 predicted proteins | sample SalMarSW160190MG_FD_203095 | JGI IMG/M metagenome (GOLD analysis project Ga0315541, IMG submission 203095) | Salt marsh sediment microbial communities from the Plum Island Ecosystem LTER, Massachusetts, United States - Salt Marsh Sediment SW1601-190 ...
TTCTTTTGATGACTTGGCTTCCAGCCTGTCAGTCTACGCAAAGCGCCGTAAACATACTTATTCAGACGTTCTCCTACGAATCCTTTCTTACGACCAGACCGTTTAAGCTTTTTCTCTAATTCCTCTGACATCATTATTTCCTATCAATATTGCTCATTTTCAACATGTTCAACAGCCTTCTCCTTATTATATTTATCCATAATGAACATAGACTTTATGTACTCGATGTCAGGTATGAATAAATCACAGGGCATAGAACAATTAAGCACAGGAGAGCGAGCACCAACGACGATTCCCCTGACAACACCGTCCATAGTAAATATAGGACCACCGGAATTTCCAGGATGAACCGCACTATCCGACGTGAAAGTAATTTCCCAACCATACTGCTCTCCTGTTATTAAATTAACATAATCCCAATTTCTATCAAAACCAGATATAATTCCCTTAGACACAGAATTAAAGTTCCTGTTTCCATAAGGCGAACCAATAGTATATACTTGCTGTCCTAACTTACAATCTTTAATACTACCAAGTTTTGCCGGAACCAATTTAACTTTATGTGTTACTTTCTTACATTCAAGTTCTCTTTCTTTTTCTGCTACACAAGTTAAATCATCAATATAAATAAGAGATATATCATATTTTTTACTGGATATAGCTCTTGTTGCATGAAGTTTATGCCCTTCGTTTGTAGTAATATCAAATGATTCTACCTTCTCACTAACATGTCTTGCAGTTGCAATTATATTTGGTGTAATCACAAACCCACTTCCTTGCCACTCTGGACACATAATATGAACAACGCTTTTTATTGACTCTTGAACTATATCAGTAAAATTTGGTTCTTGTGGTTCAACTATAACAACGGGTGTATCTGTTTTCTTGTCTAATTCTTTTTTCCATTTTTCCCATCTACGCAGCGCATTATATTGAGATACCCAACTGTCTTTAAGATAATCTAAATCATTTTCAAGTTGGTTTTTCATGTGTAATAAATTATCTTTCCACTCCTCCATTGCCTGTAAATCTTTTTCTAAAATATCTATTTTATTGTTTAATAAATCAACTGTATTTGATTTATTTGAACTCCAAAAAAATCCTCCAATAGTCAACAATACTGCTAACACTACAATAAACTCGCATTTAAGTATTTTCATTTTAGTCTCCTTGTCCCCCTGTGTTAGTATTTCTGTTAATCCCTACACCGTTTCTCATATCAAAACCGGTTGAATTAGCCTCGCGTGACGGCAACATAGCTCCCAAAGAATCATTAAGTTGTCCTGGGTTTTTACTTTGTTTACCAGTATCTGTCTTGAGCAGATAATCAACATCAGGATTGTCCCCAGGCAACACAGATTTATACCACTGCGGAAAACTATCGAAACCTCCGTATTCCGCAAGTGTGTTATCAAGCATCTGCAAATCAATATCAGCACCCTGTTGCCTTCTAAGCTGCATGGTAGGCAGTATCCATGTGGTAGCATATTGGAACAACGATTGATACTTCATCTCAGGTGTCTTACGTTGTGTACTATACGGTTCGACATTAAGAATCAACTGTGAGAAATCTGCTACCTTATCAGGTTTGCTAAAATACACAGGATACTCATAGTCACCCAAACCAGGCACTTTAACGGTATCCAATACCTCGACATAAGACGAAGGGTCATCCATAACCATATTAGTCCATTTTCGTAAAATTGATGTCATCCAGTTGTGAAACCGTATGTAATAGCTATTCACCATTCTTGCGGCGTTTGAAAACACCATTTGATCCTGTCCTAATGTATCGGATGTCGGCCCTGCTCCTCTGAATATATCAGAAGTTGTAGAACCGGCCTTTTGAAACTCCCTGTCAGTCCATTCCATCCAGCCCAATCCTTCGCTTGTTACACCACCGAAGTTAAACTGTTTAACATCACCCATGCCCTTAACAGTTATTACATCTATACCCTTTTTTGACTTCAGTACAGCTTCAGCCGCTTTCCTCCCAGTTGGTTCTGCGGCTATAACAGTTCTTTGTGCTTCAGCTTTCCTTCTCTCAGAATCTGCTACAGCATTAGCGGTGGTATCAAGGTCGTAAATATCCCACGCTGGAGGGATAGGAACTGGGCAATTTGGAGGAAATCTATATCCAAGATAGTCATACGGATTTATGGCTGCATCAATGGTTTTTAAGACAATTGCCTTATGTCCCATTGGCATTATTGTCTCAATTGTCTTCTCTCTTCTGTTGTATATATCTATAAAGGTGGAATATTCCTCAAGTGCCATTTTGTTGTAATCATAATCACCTTTGGATGTTATTTCCTCGGCACTGTATTTGGTAACAAGATTGCAGTCAGCTTTGATGAAATCGGCTACCTGTTTTCCGTATCTATCCTTTCGTGCAAATAAATCTTTAGCATACTCTGTAGGCAATCTATACATGTCACCTTCAAACGCAAAGTCAGCCCTAACCTTCACACTTGGGTCACCTATATAATCACACGGTTCTATGATAGCAACTTTAGGACTACCTACTTTTATTCTCTCACCGCCAATAGAAACACATCTGTCATATTCATTAAATGTGCGGGCGATTGCAGCACCGAAGTAGGAAGCAACAGCGCCTGGGATAAAAACATTCTCTGCGAAATCGTATTTTTCAATAAGGAAATTAACTATGAGTTTCATCGCGTATGCGAATGACCTTAGCTTAGGCGCTCTCGGCTCTATAGATACCTTTGGATTACCTTCGGCCAGATATGAAACTCCAGCAGACACGGCACGATTCATAAGGTTAATCAAATGCCAGCGTGAGTATCCTTTGTTGTAGTATCCTGAAATCCACAGCCGCTCAAGTCTTTGAGAATGATGTAACGCACCTTCGTATTTCTTAGGCCATGCTCTTGCAAGCATTTGATACCGTACTACACGATTATGTTTAACATCTTTTTCATCAAGTACTTTAGCCATTCTTTATGTCCTATTTTTACCAAATCCAATCTTATTGTCTTCCGTGTAATCATCAATCTCACATTCGTCTATTTCTATTCGTACCAACTCTCCACCACTTTTTAGATAAACAAACCAATAGGTGTTTGTATCAAAAAGAACTTTTGTTATCATTCCATGAATACCAGTAAAATGCACAATTCTATCGCCGATTTTATATTTCATTAGTCCCACCACTTTTTTCCTCTGTCTCTTTGTTCCTTGTTTTTTCTCTCCTTTGCTTCCTTTCGTGCCTGCCAACTGTTCTCGGCATAAAACCTCGACTCACTTCCGTTTCCAGGCTGCTGTTGTCTTCTGCCGTAATTGGCTATTGCTATGGCAATAACCCTATCTCCATGTGCGGCCTTAGCACCACTTGTCTCCGTTTGTGCAGCAGCAGGGCCAATATCTATTTTGCCTTCAAACCACACATATCCTTCCATTTCGTTCACAGTTTGTTCGTCATAGATTTTCAATGGGCTGAATCGAGGATTTTCTTTAAGTCCTTCATACAATGCAGAATCCAAATTGTTCAACACTTCCAATTTAGTGCCATTCGGCCCTTGTGTACTTCTCCATCCATACTTATTTCCGCTCTTATTTTTCTTACCAGACCTATCCTCTTTGACAAACAAATTGTAATATCCCAATTCGTCAACACGTTTCAAAAAGTCTGGTGCTCCATTCTCCTCCCAGATTAGAATCGGCGGCACATTGCCTCCAACCCATTCACATAAAGCAACACACTTTTCTGCAAAATCTGTCATTGATAGATAAGGCGTAACCAATAGTCCTTCAATTTTGTTTGTATTTACGTTCAACACGGCAGCAACAGAATTGGTAGTCCCTGTTCCCTTCGATATGTCACAACCTACAACATAATTATGACCTTGAAACGGCAGACTATCCTTCAACTCGCCCCACCATGACAGTATTGAATTTTGGCCTCCATTATCAAACCACGTGTCGTAGACATATCCGTTCTCATCAAGAGTATAACCAATATCACCTTGATAATAAGGCGCACGTGTTTTGTCTCTTAGCTTTTCCAACAGGCCAAACTGAAAGAACATGTCAGTTGAGCCGCTCTCAATCATCAATAGGTTTTGGCTTTTACCTCTCGGTGTAATAGCCTTATCTCGTTCAAACTCATCAAGCCAAGCAGTACGGTCACAACCGAAATTACTAATGTTCCCGTCTGCGATAAAGGGAAAACATTTTGGCAAGTCATTAATGTTGTAAACAACATCAGACTTAATGTTATCAAATACTTTAGGAAATGTTTTGTGATAGTATTCAACATCTTTAATCAATACCTTTCCGTCTTCAGGACTCGTATAACGTCCAGCACCCTGTATTGGATTGTCATAAAAACTTAATTCAATTACTTTGTCAGGATACTTCGTCATTAACTTGGCATAAGGATGTGCCGCTCCCCAGGGGCCGGTTGTGCTGTTAAATATTGATGTAGGAGATGTGTCGGCCAGATTTTCTATAATCCATCCGGCCTCCTTTGGGTCAATCTGTGCGGCTTCATCTACCAGCGACGCTCTACTTCTAAATGCTTTTCCAAAACCCAGGTTAGTTGCTTCACCTTTGAACGCAGACCCATTTACAAGATTCTGCATGAAAAGATGCTTCTTATAAACAGGTGGTTGCAGATATTTTGGTAATGTCACTAACATATAAAGCAACTTGTAAAACAACGTCTCTTCAGAGCCCAACACCCTACCGTCTTTTATCTCAGAACCGTCATCTACCAAACTCTCTTTTCTACTGCCCAATAAAAATCTTTCATCAGGGCTAACCAAAAAATAAAGTAAAAGTATTCCGAGATTTATATACGTAGCGCCTTGTTTTCTTGACTTCTTAAAAAATCTGTCCTGTTCTGTCTCAATAGCGTCTTTTACACTTCTTACCCCTATCTCCTGATGCAACCACAATATAAATGGAAGGTGCTTATGCCTTAGTTGTGAGTTAAATGTCCATAAAGAGCTATTGAAAAAAATCACAGGGTCAAGAAACGACAATGCAAGATAGTTCGCAGTAGCCTTTTCATCGGTACACAGAAATCCATGAAGGTCTTTCCTGAAGGCAATATTCTCTTGCACACAATTTGGTATTGCTGCAAGAAATGTCTCAGTGTTCTTAGATATTATGTTGTACTTTTCTGCATTCATTATTTAACAAATAGTGTACCAATCAATCCAAAACGGCCTTGCTCCTGTCATCGACCTATAGATACGAATTTCTGGAGGTTCTTCAATATATTTCTTTAACCAGTTGTTTTCTCCACAACTACATTCTTTAACATCAGGTGCATTAACTTTTCCACATCTTGGACATATCCAGCCTTCATTCATCATTTTGTGTCTCCTGTTCAATCACTTCTGCTTCAACTTGTTTATTACCAACTCCAGTTAGCAATTTACCCGCTAATCTATCAATTTGCTCGCCAACCAATTCGGCAGTAATATTCAAGTTCAAATTCTTGTTTTCAACCTCCACCTTCTGTTTACTCTTAAATGCCTCCTCATCATCCAGCTTCAACTGGTTACTCAAATTACACATCATAAACGTTGCCAGTGTAGCATTACCGGCCTGGTGCATTGGTATGTCCTGCTTCTCAATCTTAACAACATTTCCTTTAGCATCATATTCAGTCTTTGTCTTAGTGGCCACCCAGTCATATCCACATGCCTCTTTCAACCCACTGGCCACCACTCTCTTCAACTGTCCTCTCTTGCCCTCGTTACACGCTTTTCTGAAACTTGGGAAACTCCTCTTCCATCCCTTTATTGCAGACGCTGGCACGTCAAACGTATGGCTCAAGTCATTCTCGCTGAATCCAACGGCTATTAGCCTTGATGCGATATTATCATACTCAGGTTTGTATTGTTCTGTCCAAAAATTTTGTGGTTTTCTTGGCTCGCCAGCCTGCCACTTAACCGGCTTAACATCTACAGCAATCGGCTTGCTTTTACTTTTATTCTTTGTCGCTTTCTTCTTACTCATTCAACTCACATGTAAAATGTCGGGGAAGACTGTCATAACTTTTGGCGGGCCTGACACGTCTTCCCCATTCGGATAAATATATGTTATCATCGAAGTCAATGTGCATTATCTACAATTTCCTGTTGTTTTTCCACACATTTGGTTAAATCAATTTCGTCAATATTTGTGGCATCCCAATTTATCAGGATAACACCTATTCCGTCGTCGAAGAAATTCTCTCCACAATCGGCACATTTCAACCACGATTTTAGCTGGCTATCAACAGCCCATTCGTAGTTGTTATGCCCACATCTACATGTTTTCATTCCTCGTCTCCAGGTTCAATCAGCGTTAATCGTTGATTATCACATTCTGTATTGATTTCTGATTCATAAATCCTGCTAATTTGAATTATAGCCAGACTAATGTTTATTTGTGCTGCTGTAAGCGCATCTACAGCCATTTCTTTCGTTTTTATGCGCTGCGACGCTATAACTATTAACTCTTTAGCACGCTCCATGTGTTGTTTACACATCTCTTCGGCAGTATGCTCTTTTTCCTTCATTTCTTGTCTCCTAATGCGCTATCTTACTTTGTATAAAGATTTTCATCCTCTATATACAATTTATCATCAACAATCCAAAATCCAGAAAACCAATTGGCTTTATATGGATTAATAGTCTCTGTTACTTCTGCTAATTGAAACACAACATGCCTCATTTTTACCGTTATTTCAGGCATAACTCCTGAAAAATAAAAATCATTATTTGACGTTAATGCAGTAACAACAATATGTCCTTCTCTTATTGCCTTTTCATTAACTTCCAACTCTTTCCAAAACTTGCCATTAACAATAAACGGAAATATCCTTTGTTTTGTCATTTCTTGTCTCCCAAATTCGGCTATTTTCATTACAGGTTTCCATCCATCCAAATTATTATAGGACTATACCTTTTCTCAAATCGTGATTTTAATATTACTTCTCTAACAGTATACCACCCTTTCTCTTCCATTCCGCAAATCGCCCTACCTCCCCCCTCGTCCGTGAGTGGAAGTGACTTCGAGCGGACGGTCGATTGTGCTCAGCCAAGCGGCGATGGTGGCCGTTGTGCCCAAGTAAAGCGCTGGCTTTCGTGCCGATTGATTGGATTGTGCACTGTTCTTGAGAACTATTGGCGGGCTTAACGGTTGACCGTGTACGATTGTGTAGGCCGTTTGGTGGCTGTCTAACAGCCGGAGAACGATGCTGGCCGTTGAATCGGAATTGTTGGTCATGGGGTTTTTCCTTTTTATTTTATTTTTCTCTTGCATGTCACTTTGTAATGTGTTATACTGTAATTATGGCGATTGTGCCTAATTGAGAGGACGTTAAAATGAAGTTCTACGCATATAAACTAACAGACAAAGGAACAGAGCCAATGGGAACACAAGGCCGTATTTTGTTTGAACTAAAAACGTTTAGAGGAGCATATCGTAGAGCCTTGCGAATTTTGGGCAATAACTTTAGATTGTTTGTTTACACTAATTTTTATGATGATAAAACTTTCAAAGAGATTACACATAAATACTAAACTCATTTCCTTCTCATTAAGCCCGGTCAATCGTGTCGGGCTTTTTTTATTCACTTGTCAAATAAGCGAATGACTACTGCTACAACTGTAATGCTACAACTGTAGTAGATTGTACCACGATTTAGACGAATGTCAAGAGAAAAGTCTTGAAAGGGTGAAATTTTTTTGCTTTTTTATTCAATAATTGCACAAAGGATGGAATGTAAGTGTTTTGTGGATATGGAGTTACAAGTATTTTGACTATTTTGTGAAATTGCCGAGAATTTTATTGTATTAGTGGCGGAAAGGTTGTATAATATAGTAGAGCTAAAGAGTTTCCGAATTGATAACCTTTGTTGGAGATGATAAAATGGCAAGAGATAAAAGATTTCATATAGAAAATAATTCTCATAATCACGACGTTGCCAAACAGGGAGATATTCTACTTAACATAGCACACAAAGCGATGATCAGCGTTAAGTTTCTCGGCAACGAGGATATGCACTGTATATGTGAGTGTATTGAGTTGATTGAACGAGCACAAGCCAACAGGCAAAACTTGCGTTATGACTGGTTTTTAGGATAGATTGTTGGAGATATGATCATGGAGATAAGAATACCAAAAGAACGATTTGATGATATAATGGAGTATATTCAAATAGCAAAAGAGCATGGCAGTGAGGGATTGATATTACGAAGCAAGCGGGACTTTGAGAGAGTAAAGCCGACAAAAAAGAGGAGATCAAAATGAAAAGTCTAACAATTAGGGCCATTAGAATCTTATACAATCGGCATTTGGAACAAGGGTTTTTGTTGATGACCGACTACTGGTTGCTTATCCGACTTGAAAAAAGACACCATCGGCTTTATGGTTGCCGCTATACAGCCTAAAACCTGTAATACCGTCCAGTTTAATAGCTGGACGGACTTGTGGGTTTTAGTTGAATGTTATGTGATAAACAGAGGGAGTTCAAGAATGACAATTACCATGAAAATAAAACTATTACCGTGCTGCAAGGAATGTGAAAGCCGTGGGCTATCATTCCGGCATTGCTATAGGAATGGCATATGTTATAATTGCCCGGAATACAAAAAATGGAAGCATTTAGTACAGGCTGGATCGGCCAGAATAAACAAGCTGAGCATTGGCCATGTTAGTGTTTGAATTGTAACATAAATAAATTGTTGGAGATAAGAAAATGAGTATGTATATGGTTAAGATTGTAGATATACAGCATCCTAATACTCCTGTGGATATTGAAGATTTAACAAAAGACGGTGCTTATGATATGATTTATCAAGCTAATTTGCTTATTGACGATCTGAAAGATGTTGCCGAAGCCGCAGATGAAAACTGAGCGGACTTGTGGGTTTTAGTTGAATGTTGCGGCGTATATTGCTTTGTGTTGAATTATATGGAGAATAAGAAGATGGCAGATAAACATAGACCAAATGAAGAACTAATTGCAGGATATTACAATTTTAGTCCTGTTCGTGGTGTGAGTATATGGAAAGGGCAGGGTGGGGAATTACTTGGCCCATTTTTTAGTGAATTTCCCTGCCAGACTTGCGGAACTAAATTGGCGGGGAATCGTTATTATTGTTCGGCCACCATAGGAAAGAAGCACAGTGATACACGTGAGAAGTTAGAAATTTGTGAAGATTGTTATCTATACTTTTTTGGTTAAGATTATTTGAAAGGATATGATAATGAGTATGCTATCTGACAAAGATCACTTGTCCAGGGTTGCGGTATCTGTGGAGAATCTTCCTGAACTATGCGAGGGGCTTGTGAATAAAGTAAGGATGGGTATATTGACGGGAATCGAAGCGGTGAAGGTACTGGAGACATGGTGGACAAAATTGGAGGCCCAATGCCGTTGACATTCTTTGTCTTTTGGGCGCCCAGTGGATAGAATATTTGCCGGAATACTACCGGAACAGACTGGACGCCCTGTTTTTTCTCTTGACAAGGACGTGAGGATTTGATATAATAGTGATTGTGATATTGGAGATAATAACATGAGAGATAACAAAATGAGTTTACAAATAGAATACAAACACAGGACAAAAGGACGTGGCTATTTTTTTGATCCTGATTCAATGAGGTTTTTCAAAAGCCGAATCGGCGCCGTTAGGATCAAAGACAATATTTGGTTTTTTGTTACCAGCGAAAAGCCGCCGCATGGCCCACGAATGTATAGCGTTCGCCGAATGGAATTAAACGGCAAAATAAATACTGTGGGAGAGTTTTGTTCTATGACGGCATATCAGGCCAATAAATTGTTTAAGGAGTTGATAAAATGAGAATGGCTATCGAACAAATACTGGTTGTTTTGATAATCGTGTTGTTATTGTGTATTTTGATTATGTGTTGGAGATGATAAAATGAAACAGAACGTAAAATGGTTAGGGTGTAATATGTTCAATGTTTATACATTTGCATTATCTTATCCAGGGTGGCATACATGGGACAAGCGAGACAGAGGGACAAGAGATGCTGTCAAAAGACTTGCCAAACGTGGATTGATTAAAACCAACGAATTTGGGCAGTTTAAGTTAGCAGAGGAGATAACAAAATGAGAATTGATGTTAAAAAGACAAAGGTCTATCCGTATGATGAACTATCGGATGAAGCAAAACAAAAGGCAATAGAAAGTTTTGCTGAAATAAATGTTGACTATGAATGGTGGGAACAGGTGTTTTATGACGCCAAACAAGTAGGGATTAAATTGACAGAGTTTAATATTGGCCGGGGATCGTATTGTCGAGGGAGTTTTACACTGGACGCCGAAGATGTCGCCAACGCGATAGTCGAACAGCACGGGGAGAGTTGCGAGACTTACAAGACGGCGGCGGAGTTTTTGGATTATATTGTCGAAGACGATGACGAACAAGAAGCACTAAATGATGATTTTTTGCAGTCAATTCTCGAAGACTATAGGATCATACTACAAAAGGAGTATGAATATTTGACCAGCGACAAAGCTATAGTCGAGACTATTGAGAATATGGAATATGAGTTTACCGAGGACGGCAAGCTGTATCATTAAAACCATCCCTCTCTTAATACTGTGCTGTTCGGTCGAATGTTTACTGCGGCCAGTGATTGCGGGTAATACTGACAATATTGGCAATACTGGACAGCACAGACTTAACAGATTGATGGTTCATATGAGAGGACTTGAAAGATGAACACAGACGAACATGGCAATAAGATTGCCGAAAAAAAGATCAGCGACAAGGACAAGGGAAAGCAAAAGCGAATATTGGCAGCTATTAAAGCAAAAGGCAAAAAAGGAGTGAAAAATAGTCATTGCCCGTATTGCGGCTATCGTATTCGCAGCGCCGGACATTTTCAGGGCGAACATCATAATAATTAAGATTGAGAGGGTTGTAAAATGTGGACTACAGAACAATTTGAAAAACACAATCGTGTAAAAGTGATTGAAGCTATTGAACGCGGGAAAGAAAAAATCAAAGCTATCGAAGCACAAAAGGTGGTGAAGGAAAGACGAAATGATAGTGCTTGGCTAATGGCGGTTAATGATATTGTTGACCGAGTAGGGCTGGCGATACGAGATGAACTGATTACAGATTGAGAGGATAGAATAATGAAACGAAATATCGAAATTGATGACACGATGCAGGAACGGACTGACAGCGTGAATACGGAAATTAAGAAACGATTTGACGAAATAGTCAAAGAAAATCCTGACTATGACAGAGAAGATATTTATCAGGAAATATGCGACTATCTGACGGAGATGTGCGACGCCAATACTCCTATTTATAATAAATATATTGACGATTTGTATTATCTCTATGGAAATGAATTGGAAAATGCGTATAATGATGCCGGTTGTTACGATACCCCACCGCACAACTATCGACAGGTATGTATTTTCTTCTATCTCCAACAACAGGCCCATGATTATCTTCAAGAATTATTGGATGAGTTTGAGGAAGGACGGAACGATTGATGGATAGTTTGATAAACCGGCAGGCGTGTAAGAGATTCGCATTACGATGGGCACAGGAGCACCGAACAGGATGGCTGCCCAGTCAGGTGTCAAAGCAGTTTATAGATGACCTGGACGCGAAGGTGCGTGTGATGATACAGGGAGCGGTAGGGAAGCATAGGACTGTAGGACGAACAATTAGAGATTTATTTTGAAAGAGAGGTGAAATAATGATAGACACTATAGCTATATTAATCGTATTTCTATGTTTGATAATACTTTTGTTGAATCTTATATTTTGAAAGAGAGGTGAAATAATGGAGAAAAGATATTTTTGTTTGCATTTAAGACCCACAACCATAGTAGTATCTTTATGGAACAGTTTTGGTGTTGGTTTTGAAAAGTGCGAATCGGCTTGCTGGCTTGACTTGGGTTTTCTTATGATTGCATGGTTACGCAGAGACGAAGAAAAGTGAAAGTGAGGTGAAAGATGGATAGAATACTACTGGATTTGATTGCGTTAGTATATTGGAGTAACAAGTCTCTTTGCGAAAGAGAGTTTGACGAGGCAGAATGTTACTGCCGCAATGGAAACAACACACCGTGTCGTGATTATGAGTTTTGCAGATTATATCGGCAAGCGAAAGAAGAACTGGAAGCGATAGAGCAGAATGGATAGTCCGTTCTGCATGAGAATGTTACTTTAGTGAAAGGGTTGTAAGATGAAAAAGTATTATTGTGATATTTGTGGAGAAGAAATCAAAGGAGTAGATATTCCGGATTCGTGTAATATATTCTATATTACAATTACCGGAAATCAACATTTTATTACAACAAAAACTATAGGAGGAGAAGGCAAGGAGATTAAATCCCATATACAGAATGTTACTTTGAGGTTTCATATCCATCATGGTTGTCTTAAAAAACTGACAAGTTCTTCTGACGAAGATAATAAATTACATATTCCCCAAAAACCATAGGTGTAAACTCTACAACACCTTGCCAGATAGCAATGGCAAGGACTTGTGTAGTTTAATTGGTTATGGTTTATATGAGAGGATTGTAAAATGATAGAATACGGTTACGGTTGGGTCATTAGATTGAAAGAGGGTAGTCCTCACGGTAAAGAGGGGAACTATTATTCAAGACCGGAAATACCATCCTATCACGGAACACTGGAAAATGCGTTGGTAATTAGAACTCGTTTCATTGCCAGAATATTGAAGAATGAACATGAAACTATTGACAAGGTCTCTCTCTATAAGAGTGGTAGGCCGAAGAAGGTTATTGGAAGAGGATAAGTAGGAATATAAGACATAAGCCTACATAGGCAGAAAGGTGAGATAAATGAACGATGATGAAATTATGTATAAAGGGTTTTTGACAGTGTATAAAGCCCTGGGACAAACAAGGCCCGGAATTACAAAAGAGGAACGGTTTATACTGGCCATTTTGGCAACAAGTCAGGATAGACTTGATAGAGCGAAACGGGTGAATAAGAGGAAAATTGACGAGTTGAATGGGAAATTGCCAAAAACACTGTTTAGTGATGCCATTTTTAGGCGAATTTAGCGGTTTTTCCGTTTTACATCCCATTCCCTATTTAATATATTTATGTATAATGTGTATGTTTATTTTTTTTTTTTATTTATATTAAATTCGGAATTGGATGTAAAGTAGATGTCAAGGAAATAAATAAATAAGAAATGGGATGTTTTTCACTTGACTTTTGCCTTGTATATGATATAATGTTGATGGTGATAAAGAGATGTTTAATTTGAGAGGACAAGATAATGGATGAAAGTAAACATACGCTGGGGCCGTGGAAACTTAATCCACAACCAAACCCGAACCGGCCAACATATTACTCAGTTTATGTCAAGCCGGGCGGGCCAGAAACAGTAGACCATATCTGCATGGTATCACACCAAATGTCTGAAAATTGGCAGGCCAATGCCAGACTTATAGCTGCTGCACCGAAGCTGCTGGAGGCGTGTAAGGCTGTAAGATTTGACATTTTAGATAGACCAACGCCTCATGTAAGAATCGAAACACTCAAGAAAGTTCAAACTGCTATTGCAGAGGCCGAAAAGAATAAAAGGAGATGAAGGTGAGTAAGAAAAAGGTTAAAAGAACAAAACACACAAAGACAATTAATCCGGTTGAGATATACAAGAAAAAAATAAGCAAGTATTTTGTCCTACCCAAGAACCAGGATTATATTGATTTTGTCTTCGGTGTGATATTTGCAAATAGACTGGATGTTAAACCGATATGGGCGTATTTGATTGGGCCGAGCAGCGCAGGTAAGACGACATTACTTGATCCGATGGCCGGGCATGAGAGTATCTATGCGACAGATACGTTGACTAAGGCCAGTTTGTTACCTGGAATTGGGGTAGGCAGGCCCACTGAAAAGACAACGAGAATGGTTGTTAGAAATTCATTGTTGAAACAAGCCGATGGAAAGATTCTTGTTATCAAAGATTTTTCGCCGTTGCTAACAGAGGACTATAAGGAGTTGAAGTCTATCCTGGGAATATTGAGAAGTGCGTATGATGGTACGTTCGTGAAAAACTTCGGCAGTATCGGACGGGTTGAAATTGAATGTCGGTTTGGATTGATTGCTGCCGTAACCGATGCTATTGATAATCATTTGATTGTGGATGCGGAATTAGGACAGAGATTTATTGGGTATAGGATGCCGAGGATTAGCATGAAGGAGGAGAGAGCGATATGTGATGCCGTACGGAATAATAAACAAAGTGAGTTGAATGAAGTGTTGCACGGAGCGGCGTATGAAATGTTGGATAGAGAGCCTAAAGAGCCGAGTATTACCAAGAAGCAGGCGGATACTATCATGTATGCGGTAGAAGTGGTTGCCCTCGCAAGAACGGCTATTGTAAGAGATAAATACACACATGATGCGAGTGTGGCAAGGCCGGAGAGAACAGCAAGGTTGTATTCGCAATTGATAAGTTTGGCCAAAGGAGTAGCGATGGCAAGGGGGCACAGGAGGGTTATGGGAAAGGATGTGGTGTTTGTCAGGCATGTGGCAGCGCATACTTTGTCTCTCAATATGTTGAGGCTGTTAAACATGTTTTTAGAGAAGGAAGGATTGACCAGTGATGATTTGATTAAGAGATTTGGCTGGTGTAAAAGAACGTGTGACGAGAAGCTTGATAATTTGAGATTAATCGGAATATGTGATGTGCAACGAATAGCCGGGCATGGAGGAAGAGATGAGAATATGTGGACACTGAGGAAGCAGGGGCAGTGGGAGAAAATGTTGAAGAAGTTAGATTATGATGTTTGTTATACGGGAGTAGAGAGTAGAAAGGGTAAGAATGTGAGGTTTTAATAGAGGAGATAAGATGGCTAAGAAAATATGGGCTATTTGTGATGGCACAGATTGGTATGATGCAAGCGTTGACCATTTGATACTTCCCGATGGGATGGACATTAAACAGGAGTGTGAAAATAGAATAAAACTGCTGCAAAAATATCATTTAGATCAAAAGTTAGGGAAGAAGGCAGTTTGGCCTGGAAGTTTTACCGAATTTCTGATAAACAAAGGAGCGGTAGTACCGGATGAAAATGTTTTGGAAGAGTTTTGGTCAGATTAAAAAAAAAGGAGATAAAGAGATGTGTTTACAAAATGTGTTTACAAAAAGTGATCGTGAAGAAATGTTGGCGAAACTACCGGAGGAGTTTACTGTCTGGAAGGTGATTAATGATTATGGTAGAGACTATAAACAGATGACTTTTCCTTTTCCAGGTAAGTATAGATACTCAACAGATTGCAAATGTATACCGGTTCACGCGGGAGAGGTGAAGTTCGAGACTAATGGTATACCATATTGTCTCAATAGAAGATACAAAGGAGGAGGGCATTTCTGGTTGCACAAAAAAAGCGCTGAAGACTGGAAAGATGGTGGTAGCCATGAAAGGGTGGTTCGTTGCCGAGTTAAGAAAAAATGGATTACAAATGTTGGCATACAAGATGTATATGGTATAAGTGGAACTGTGGTTGTAACCAGCAGAGCTATATTTCCGAAGTATATCGGGCAAGTGGATAAGCAAGAAAATAATTGATGAGATGGATGTTTTTCACTTGACATTGAGTAAAGATGTGGTATAATGTAATATAGATCTTGGAGCAAAACAATAATACTTCGTCACAAAGAAGAAAGTGATTGCGAGCCGGAATTGACAAGTTAAGAACAAACGCCGAAAGGCGGTTCACAAAGCGTTGGTTCCCAAGAGGGGCTGACATGGGAACATCTGGCCCGGCATTGCGTGGAGTCTTCCCAGCCGGGAAATAAATGAGGACCTATGCCTCTCATTAATTTAATAATGGAATTAAATATGGTGCAAAGGCTACCAAAGCTCCAGCCTAATAACCGGAAAATAGGTTGCTAAAGACCCTGCGTATAATATAAAGTCTCTGGCCAAGACAGAGCTATTTAATTCCATTTGTTTTTGAAAAGAGCAAAATGAACGAAAAACATGAAAAGCATATACCACAGGGTAAATATGTTGGACATATCGAACATTTTCCGAATCAAACAGAAAACGTTTTTACGTTTATTATTGATGAAGCAGAGGACGATATGTTAGTTGGTAAGGGTATTTCTCAAAAAATACATGTTACGGGCACAAAGAATGAGTGAAAAAAGTGACAAGTTGGAACAACTAAGCGAGTTCTGCGACTTGGAGTTCGGCGAGTTTGCCAAAGATGCTTTCACCGATTTGGACTTGCTGTATAAAAAAGGTAAAAGGTATCATAAGTTGTGCCAGAGACTTAGAGAATGTAACAAATGTCCGGGACTTAATATTAAGAGAGTGTCAGAGGTGGTTTGCGGATGGGGTTGGCTCAATGCGAAAATTATGTTTGTTGGGCAAAGTGCGCATGAGCCTGGAATGTATTCACAACTGCCGTTTATACTTGGGTCTGGATTGATTATTGATGCTGCATTGAGATTAAGCGGGATTGATAGAAACGATTGCTTCTGGAGCAACGCTGTTCACTGTCATCCTGAGAGAAATAGACCGAGTACAGAAAAGGAGAAGGAGAATTGCTGGTCATATTTGGCCGAAGAGATTGACATTGTTCAACCACGTATTGTGGTTGCCCTGGGCAAGGACGCTGAATGGGCGGTTAAGAGGTATATGAAGGAGAGAGAGTATGGGTTTGAGTATTTGAAGTGCTCCCATCCCGCAAGTTTGCTCTACTCCAGTCCTGAGTCTCGCCCTAATTATATTGTAAAAATGTCACTCGACATCGATCGGATATTAAACAAATGAAAACGATACCTAATTTTGAAAATTACGCAGCCACCAAAGATGGGCGAATATGGTCTAAGAAAAGTGAAAAATGGCTGAAACCACAGCGTTGGGGTAATTACTTGCGAGTGTCACTCTTTAGAAAAAAGAAAGTATATCAAGTATCTGTACATCGAATTATTCTTGAAACTTTTGTTGGTAAATGCCCTAAGAATATGGGCTGTAGGCATATTAATAATAATCCAAGAGATAATAGAATTAGTAATCTCAGATGGGGAACACAAAAAGAAAATATTCAAGACCAAGTAAAGCATAGAACACACTCAGGTTTTTTCCGAAAAGGAGAAAACAGTCCGATGTCAAAACTGAAAGAGGCTGATGTGAGAATGATTATTTATACATACCGAACAGGACTATTTACCCAAAAAGAAGTTGCTGGAATGTACAACACAGACCAAGCAAATGTATGCCGTATAATTAATAGGAAAAATTGGAAACATATTTGGATTTGATTAAATTGATAGAGTTTTAGGAAAGGTGGAAAAATGAAAGTCGAAAGGATTAAACCAGAGGCAGAATTTGTGCCTGTTGTTGTCACACTTGAGACCCAGGAGGAAGTGGACAAGTTGTTTGCTCTTTTGGATCATTGTACAGTGAATAGAGAACTTGGTACAAAAGATTGGTGGAAGCTGTTGGAGAAGTATAAGTCAAAGGGTTACGAAAAATATTTTAACAAATTTAGGGGGATTATAAGATGAAAATCACAATTAAACCAGAAGAGAAGAAAGAACATAACATCCCGTTTGACAAAATTCCAGTTGGATATGTATATAGAGCACTGTGGAATGATGGCCCAATTGCATTGAAGTTGACTGATGGCGAGGCTGTATTGTTATGCCACGATTATGACGATGATGGCGAATGGTTCCAACTTGCTGACGGATTCAAAGGATACCCAGCGCATGAGATTTTAGGCAAACTCACAGAAGTTATAGTTGAAAAGGAGTAAACATGGATAAAGCCGTATCACTTTTATTCCTTCTTGGTTCTATGTGTCTATTAATTGGAAGCATAATTAACGTAATAAAGGCTTGGCTATGAAACGAAGAAAAAAAACCAGAATCGCCATTGATTTTGACGGCGTTATTCATTCATTCAAAAGCGGGTGGCAGGGACATGGAAGAATAGATGATCCGCCGGTTGATGGTGCAATCGAATGGCTGAGGATGTTGATTTACTCGAACAAGGTTGTGCCGTCTATCTATTCGGCAAGAAGCTGGAAGTTGCTGGGTAATTGGAGGATGAGGAGGTGGTTGCGAAAACACGGACTTACTAAAAAAGAGGTGGGGCAGTTAAAGTTTTGGTTACGTAAACCGACAGATGATTTCATTTTGGACGACAGGTGTAGAAGGTTTAGGGGGAGGTTTCCACCTGTGAATGAGATTATGAATTTTGAACCCTGGCATGGTCATGGTATATTTGGAGATTAAGAAGTGCCAAAAGATGAAATGAGATATAGAATCATTCTGAAAATACTGAATTGGACTTATGTTAAATCGGAGATTTGGTTCAACAAGGTGTATGGCCGAATGATTAAGAAAAGAATTAAACGGAGATCGAAGAATGAAAGAATTTATTGATAGACATGCCGATGAGTTGCACCAAAATAAAGAAAGCATTAAGCCTACAAATCCCAAAGATGCTTTAGCAATAAACAAAGCGCCAATGTCAACACTACCAACAGGGCCAATGTATGAAGTTGCTCTGGCCATGCTGGAAGGAGCAAGGAAGTATGGAAGGCATAACTATCGAGTAGTGGGTGTGAAGGCGTCGGTTTATTACGATGCCGCAATTGGTCATTTAACATCGTGGTGGGAGGGTGAGGAAGTTGATCCTGCCAGCGGGATTCATCATCTCGGTAAAGCACAGGCGTGTTTGGCTGTCATAAGAGATGGAATGATGATGGAAAACTGGGTTGATGATAGACCGCCTAAATATCCTTGTGGTAGGAAATTGATGAGAGATAATCCGGCAGTGGAAGATATTCTGAAAAAGTATCCCAATTGTGTAGAACCTTATACAGAGTTGAATAAGAATCAGAAGAGATGAGTAATTACTCGAACATACTGCTGCAATATAAACAAGCCAAACGGATTTGGAAGTACGACAAAGAAAGCCGGTTGTTACTCCGTCGCAAGAAAGATGTCGTTGCCTGGGACACCGAAACCACCGGCCTTTTGTTTCATCGTCCAAGTATTTTGTTTGATGATAACCACAGAGTCGTTCAAAATCCATTCCCATTTGGCATTTCACTTTGTTTTCCTCATAAGAATAATTTGGTTTTAGTGTGGGGTCGTTGGGGTACAGATTTATATAAAGCTTGTTTGGAATTACTGGCAAAAAATTCTATGAAAGTTGCCCATAATTCCAAGTATGACTTGAGAGTGTGTAAGACAAACGGCATTGAGGTCAACGGAACTCAATTGTGTACCCTTACTATGTCCAGGATATACTGGGATCGTCGTAAAAGCCATTCTCTACAAGCGTTGAGCGAATTTATATGTCCGGGGATAAGCGATTGGGAAGTGGATTTGAAAAAAGAGTTGACCAAATTGAGACGACAATGGAGTAAAAGAAAAGATGAATGGAATCCCGCCTGGACAGACGATCCAAAGGAATATGTTAATTATAGTTTCCTGCCGAATGAAATGATTGGTAACTACAGCCAGACAGATGTGTTTGTAGGATGGCAGTTGTTTCAAAAACTGTCACCATATATGGCCGATGAATATGGTGATATATTTGACAGGGAAATGGCCGTCACGCATGTGGTTACGAAAATCGAAGAGGCAGGGATGGGGTTTGATGCTAAGCGGGGACGGGCCGAACTTAAAGTATTGTTACCGAAGATTAAACTCAAGCGGAGAATACTGGATGAATTGTCCCCACCTGATTTTACTCTTGGGCCCAAAAAAATTCTGGAAGCGTTGAAATTTCTGGGGGTTAAAAGTAAACAGCTTAAAGCGAAGGGTAAGGAGACAACAAGTGTTGATGTCCTGAACCAAGCTGTTAGAGACGGTGTGCCCAAAAAAGCGGAGAGGTTTATCAAGGTGTTGCTGGACTTTAGAGCGTATAGCAAAATTGCCAATACATATTTGAAGCCATTGACCGAACAGGCTGAGAGAACAGGAGGGACTGTCTATACGACGATTAATCCGACTGATTCAAGAACAGGGCGGCCAGCAAGTCGCGATCCCAACCTACTGAACATCCCAAATCAGGATGTCAAGCAGAGAGGAAGACAGAATCATGTAAGAGAATGTTTTGTTCCTCGTGACGGCAAGGCCGTGTATTACTTTGATGTCGCCCAACAGGAATACGCTATGCTTTTTTGTTACGCCGAGGCAAATGATTTGCTTCAGGCATATCTGGATGGCGCTGACCTGCATCAACACATGGCCGATTTGTTAGGGAGACCAGATAAGAGGAAGATTGTTAAGAACCAGAATTTTGGGGTTGCTTACGGTCTTGGTATTAAAGTTATGGCGGCATCACAAAACATAAGTATTGAACAAGCCAAAGAGGAAATGAAGATTTACCACAATGAATTTCCTTTTATCGGTGAATTACAGAGAAGGCTGAAGGATGAGTTGAGGTTTTACGGATATGTTATCGATTATTTTGGCCGAAGGTATCATGTGCCGTATGGACAGGCATACAAGGCGGTCAATGCTATTGTGCAAGGGGGTTGTGCCCAGGCGTTTAAGCAGGGGTTGTTGCAGGTGGATGAGTTGATTGAAACGAAGTATAAGGACGCTGAGATTATCCTCCCTGTTTATGATGAATTGCAGATTGAACGGAAGATAAGAAAAGATGAGAGGGAGTTTTGCCGTGATATTATAAAAGCAATGAGTGAGATTGAGGAGTTGATGAGTGTAGGGTTGCGGTTTAGGGTGGATGTTAAGCGAACGACGACCAATTGGGCTGATAAGGAGACATTAGAAATATGATTAATAATAGTTATTGTACTGAATGTGTGCGGCAGCAATTAAAAATAGAAGAACTACAAAAACAATTACGATTAGCGTTTGAAGAATTGGATTTATATAGGACTAATTATAGAAGACCTGTAGTTGTTAAAGAAATAATACACCATCCGGCTAAACCAAGAACGTCTACATGTTTGTATGAAATACCTGCTTGGGACGAGTATGTGTATAAATAAAGAAAGTTTGGAAAATAGGTATTTGGCATTTTTCACTTGACATCGGCAAAAGAGATGGTATAATGTGTGATAGTGGCGAAAGAGTTGAAGAGCAAAAGAATCACCGGAGACATTGCTATGGATAGATGGGGAGCATCAGAGGAATGTGAAATATGTGGCCGACCACAGAGTTTCGGCCATTTTGCCGTGTGTCCTATATGTGAGAGGACGATGTGTTATTTATGTATTTACGACCACGATTGCCACGATGTTTGTGCTGATAGAGAAGATGGACAAGTTTTGGAGGAGAAATAAAAATAATGAAATATTCTATTGGTGATTACGTAATTGTTTCTGGGTATATGTTTCGCAAAGACAATCATGGAATCTACTGGGTTTCTCTTTCATACAGAAAATCAAGACTTGGCCAGATAGTTGGTTTAGCTACCAGATATGACGGCTCTGTAGAAGGAGGAATAACTTGGGAAGACCCAAGTTATTTCGTACCTGGAAAGGCCCATACTTTCTGGCAAGTCAAGCTTGGATATTTGAACAAGCCAATTCTTGTTCTGGAAGAACATATTCGATTGGCCGCCATAGATGAAATAGAAGAACTTCCCAGATTGTTTCAAAACCGAATTTCATGGAGCGAGCAATCCCGTAAAAGTCTAAGTTTAGATTCGGCCAATTGGCCCAGAGACTCAAAAGGAAGATGGGCAAATCTTGGCATGAAAGGTGACAAACAAGTCTTGGAAGGAGAAACAGAATGAGTGTAATTAAATTTAGAACGTGGAATGGAAAAACTCTCGAATATGATCCGTGTGTTTATGGTTCACACGAATTGGGTGAGTGCTGGATAAATAAAAGCATAGAATATGAGCAAGAGAACGGAATAGTTTTTGAGCAGTTTATTGGCCTAAAAGCCAAAAATGACAGGGAAATATACGAAGGAGATATTTTATTTCACGAATATTATTATTCACCTGAGTTTTCCTGTGCCCTGATTAAAAATACAGAAAAAATAGAGGTAAAAATTCCCGATATATTTTTATTTTTAGGTTCAGATGCTGTTCAAAACAGCCCAGAAAGCGTAGAAGAATTTGTTGCTAATATGGAAGTAATTGGTAATATTCATCAGAATCCAGAGTTGAAAGACCAATAATGAGATATTTGAAAGGCAAAAAAACTCCGAAACAGTTACCACCTGTTTTATATGACAAACAGGAAAAGCGTCCCTGGGTTTTGCCATTCAAAATGAAAAGGGCGAACCTGAAGACAGGTGATTATACCTTCGAGGGTTTTGAAAAAGTAATCGCAATTGAAAAAAAGAGTGGATTAATTGAATTGCTAAACGATCTGGCCAATGGATACAGGCCAACGTTTGTCCGGTTTTTAGAGCGTTTGAGCAAATATCCGGTCAAGGTTATTGTTGTAGAAGATACCCTGAGCGAGTTGAGCATTAGCCGTGCATTAACACATATAAGTAAAAAAAGCAGGGGTAAAGCAAGATTAACATCCAGGTCGATTTACTACTGGACGGCGGAAATAGCGACTAAATACGGTATCCCGATTGTGTTTGTCGGAAAGCGCGCCAAAATAGACTTACTTCCAGAAGTGTTTAGAGCGTGTTTTGAGAAGGCAAATGAGATTTAATTGAAAGGAACAAAACAATGAATCTTTGCAGTGACAATCACGATGAAATATGTTATGAGGGTAGGTATTGTCCTCTATGTGATATGAGGGATGACTTGACCGAAAGTATAATTGAACTTGAGCGTGAAATAAACGATTTGAGAAATACAATCACAGACTTAGAGAGGGAAAAATAATGGCTGACAAAAGTATAATAATTACAGAGAAAGAACTGTTAAAAAGAATTGATGAAATGTGCGCTGAAAGTTTATCCCCTGATATTTATTCAATGTGGATAGATAAAATTGTGCCACAGCTTAACGGCACAAGACTTAGATTGAAAGACAAAAAGGTTGGAATGTATGGAGATATACCACATATTACTATTGGAGAGTTCATAATGTGTGAACAAAGTGACCCTCCAGGTGAATCTATATGGATTGAACATGTAGGAGAGGATGGCGGAGAATTTCGGAAAGATTTTTTTGAAAAAGTCCTCAAAGAATACTATGACAAGAATTTTTAGATTAATGAAAAATGGAGGAAGAAATGATGGCTAAAAAGAAAACTAATACATCTATAATTCCAGTTGAAGTTGTTCGGAAAGCCGAAAGTGATGCAGTTTTGATAACACAACAAGCTGAGTCGATCCTGGTGACAACAACAGAACAGGAGGAGCAAGCGTATACGGCTTTGACACAAATCAAGCAGGCGATTAAAGCCATTGAAGCCAGAAGGAAAGAGATTACAAAACCGCTTAATGCCAGTTTGAAGGCCACCAATGCAATGTTTAAGAAATTGGCTCAACCATTTGTAGACGCCGATGGAATAGTTCGTAACAAGGTGTTGGATTTTCGCCGATTGCAGGAAGAAAAGGCACAGAAGGAGTTGGAGCGGCGACAGAAAATTCAAGCATCACATGAGGCCAAAGGACATGAGATACACGAGATTACAGAACCTAAAGCGGAAGTAGCCAAGACAACTGTTACTGCAAAGCGATGGACGTTTAACATTGTAGATGTTAATAAAGTACCAAGAGAGTATCTTGTTCTGAATAATACAGCCGTTAATCAAGCCATTAGAAACGGTGTGAGGGAAATAGCTGGATTGGATATTTTCCAGGTTGAAGGGTTGAGAGTGTAAATCAAGAAAGGATAGTCAATGAGAGTCTTAACAATAGGCGATCCACATTGTCCCTGGGAACGCAAAGGTTATTTACAATTTTGTCAGGATTTATACTATCAATGGGACTGCAATACAGTAGTGTTCATTGGTGACGTCGTAGACTTTCATGCTATTTCCTTTCATCAGCGTGAACCGGGAAGTCTTGGGCCGTTGCAGGAGTACGAATTGGCCAAACAACATGTTGAAAAATGGTATAAAGCGTTCCCAAAAGCTACAGTTACAATCGGCAACCATGACGAGCGTGTTGCAAGAAAAGCCAAATCGGTTGACATACCCGATGTGTTTATCAAATCACACGAAGATGTTTGGGATACTCCGAAATGGAAGTGGGTGGACGATTGTATAATTGACGATGTGTTTTACTATCATGGTACTGGGCAGGGTGGTGAATATCCGGCCAGTAACGCAGTTAGAAAAATGTTAATGTCGGTTGTCATGGGACATAACCACACTGCTTCAGGCACGAAATACTATGTTAATCCATTACGAAGAATATTTGCGTGTGACACAGGAGCGGGATGCGACGACAAGGCATTGGCTATGGCCTATGCTAAATCCAAAAAACGTAAAAGTGTGATGAGTGCTGCTGTTATTATTGATGGTATTCCCTATGTAGAACCTATGCCGTGTGGTCGTGGTGAACTCTATCACGATTCTAATTTTTCTTGATTGGAAGGTAGAAGAAATGAAATATGTAATAATGAAATCAGGATTTGGTGATTATTGGATTGGTAAGTTTGATACAGCAAATGTAGATTTGCCCAAAAACACAAAAGCGTTCGATGATTATGAAAATGCTTTGGAGAAGGCTTTAGATTTGACCGATTCTATTGAAAACCAAGACGAACTTGAATCTGTTGAAGAAAATGAAATTGAAATACTTGATGAAAATATGTTAAAATGGATAGCCTGAATAGGAATAAAAATGAAAGATGAAACAATAAAACGAATTGAGAGTGCGAAAAACATACTTGAACATTTAGGACATAAATATCCTTATGACGCTGAAATGCTTGAAGAACAAGTAGCCAGTTTGGAACAGGTGGTTGAAAATATTGAATTATGGTGGAAGGAATGAAAATACACTGGATAAGAAAACACCGCGTTTCGGAGCCATTATTCTGCGACGAAGATGGTAGAATAAAAAACATCTATATGTATGACTTTTATTCTGCCTGTGGAAGAGTAGCTGTGATAAACGGCACGGTGTTTCGTAATAAGGTTACATGTAAAACTTGTTTGAAGGCTATGAAAAAACATGAAAAGCTGTAAAACTTGTAAACATTTTGTGTCATACCATGAGATTTATGACTATGATAAGTTTGAGCCTGATGATTTAGGAGAATGTCATCGAAGAGGTATTTATCCTATTTCAAATGATGAGGCTGGTGTTGGTTGGGATGATGTGTGTGTGTATTGGAGCCCAGAAGAATGAAAAAATCAAACAGTATAATACCAAGTACAAAACTATTGTGCGTATCAGTACATAAAATGGCCGACTTCTCCTGTCCTCGCAGGTACTTCTGGCGTCGCGTTTTGAACTTACAGAGTAAAAATTTGAATACGAACTTTTGGTATGGTTCCGTTCTTGGTGCGGGGTTTGAGGCTATTTTATTGGGCAAGAAAAACTGGCGCCAAGTAATGAGGAAAGAGCATAACAATAGTATTAAGGGATATGATGTAAGTAAATTGACCGATGAACTCGACCTGCAATACCGTCTCATCGAAGTCATATTAGAACAGGCGAAAGTTCAAGCTGCACAACATGGAATGTCACTTATCAAGTCGCAAGTACCTGTCAATACTAAACTTAGATGTGGTGTTGTTTATTGCGGCACAGAGGACGGTGAAGGTGTGTATGAAGATAAACCCAGTTTGTACGAGATTAAGACGGCCACTAAAGTCAATCAAGGATACCTGGATTCGTTGAAACTCGATAAGCAAATCAATAGCTACTGTTGGGGAAGTAGAAGTAGTAAGAGAAAACACTACGGCCAATGCACTTATTGTATTTTTAAGAAACCTCAAAAACGGTTGAAGAAAAATCAAACACCGGATGAGTTTGTCGAAGAGATTGCCCAGGATTGTATCGACCGGCCTGAGATGTATTACGTTTGGTTGCAACTGTCACTTGTAAAACAGTTTGTCGATTCGGTCGGTAATAGCGTTGAGCGTATGGCCGAAATACTTAAAGGGATTTACGACGGGTTGAGCAAAGAGGAGTTACTTGATCCTAACTATTGGCCGGAGATGGAAACAAAGTGTAGTGATTATTCGGGTTGTGAATTTCTGCCGTTGTGTTTGCATCCCGATAATTGGAGAGTATATTTGAGGTTTTACAAGCAACGGACAATGTTGTACGATTTGGAAGAGGAAGAACTTGAACGATAAAGATTTAGCATCAGAATATATAGACATGAACATGGAAGAGGTTAGGTATAAAGCTGCAAAGCGTAGTTATATACCTAAAGGATGGGAGGTTGTTATGGAAAAAGGCCGATGCACATTGAGAAGGAAAAAGGAGGAGTCTGATAAATGAATATTTTTATAATATGTAGCGTCAGAAAGGCATCTGATAGAGATAAATTACTGTTAGAGTATTATGTCAACGATTTAGAATCACAAGGCAATAATGTACACTTACCTCATAGAGATACAAATCAGGAGGCTTCTGGAATAGAAATATGTTCGCAAAATAAAGAGGCCATAAAAAAAGCAGATGAAATTCATGTTTTCTATTCAAATAAAAGTGAAGGAACGTTGTTTGATTTAGGTGTTGCATTTGCAATGAATAAAAAAATTCGTGTGGCAAAGAATATTAAGTATGGTTTAGGAAAATCTTTTCCAAGAATGATTGACGAATGGGAACAACAGACAATGTTGTACGATATGGAGAAAGAGGGATTGGAGAAATGAAAGAGTTTGAAAAAGCCATAGAATATTATGACCATGCTGCTACACCAATAGAAAAACATTATTTTAAGGTTGGTTGGATGAGAGCCTTAGGATGGCCTCTAAATGGTTGTTATTATATAAGTATCAAAGATAAAGACGGTCAATTCGTACATCATAAAGTTACAAAAGAAGTTTATTATTACATAAAACAATTGGAGGCTTGTATTAAGTTTCCAAAACTGAGTAAATTAAAAGAGTTTTATCCAGAAAGGTTTTCAAAATGATTGATTCAAACATAAACCCACACGAAGTTGCCATAGAAGAGTTGTTAAATAAATTGAAAGACCTTGAAAAAAGAGTAAAAAAACTTGAAAATAAAGTATATGAAATTAAAGAGGAGAATAAAAATTGGAAATATGGAGACAAATAAAAAGAATAATAAAAACCTTTGAAATAACCAAATCAGGAATATGGTTTTACTATAAAGGTGACATAGTGCTGTGGAGATGGTGGTGGAGAAGAAACCCACCCCAGCCAAAAAACTACATTATGAAACAACAGGGAAAATATGTAAGCACGTTATGCGGGTCCTGTTTTAACTCATTGAAAGAAATGGATAATTTTTGGGATGAGTATTTCAATACTTTGTAGAGGAGCAAAAGAATGAAAAAAATAATTAGAGGAACAGTAGGTAAAACAGCACCAAAGTCAAGCAAGTTCGCATCACGCTTAAAGCGCATCGCTAAACAGCAAACTATCCATGACGTTGAGTTCGAGACGGAAGCATCTGCCGCAACAACTTGTTTTGAAGAGTCCATCTCAGCCGTATTCGGTATGCCTGGTATTGGCAAATCAAAGTTTGCCGAGGAAATGGGATTTGCTTTACAAAAGAAATACCACCTATCTCAATCCGGTGCATATTTCATTCAGTGCGAAAGAATCAACCATAGTTGGAACATCCGAAAAACAATGATACCGACATGGCCGACCTTTCGTGCGTTTGTTGACAAAATGGAGCAATCACCCGATTTGGTTAAGACGGTCAAAATGTGGGTGATTGATACTATTGACGCCTTAGCCCCGCTTGGTATCAGCACGATCTGTCACGACATGGGAATAGCGGATTTACGCGAAGCTACACGTAAAGTAGGTGGTGATGGTTGGTTCGCCGAAGCATGGCAGGAGTTGAGGTTTGAATTAGAGTATCAGATATTACGATTGGCATCATTCGGCCCAGGTGTTTTGATACTGTCACACGAACGGGAGAGAAAGAGAACAGAGAATAACACGGAGGTCAATAAGGCCAGCATGGATTTGAGCAATTCGATTTACAATTCAGTAGGTGACGCATGTTCGATGGTATTACACATGAGAGTGGTGAATGATGTCACAAGGAAGAAGAAGAGCCGTCCGATTAGATGCTTGAGTTGTTTGAGTAGTGAAAGCGAGGAGGCTAAAGATAACTTGGGTGTTATATTGAAGAAATACCCAGAGGGAATGATGAGATTTGCAACAGAGCGGGAGGCCGTTGATAACCTTTTGGGGTGTTTCGGGACGAAAATAAAGTCCCATAAAAAACTGCCTAAGAAACACAGAAAGATGGCCAGAAAAAGAGGGTAAGACGGATGGTACCTGACGAGACGTTCGTGGTGTATAGACCCCTTCTTGCTCGCAGAATCGGTATGTATGATGAAGGAAAAACCAATGAAATCAGATAAAAAATTAACATGTGAAGATTGTGTAAACTTCAAGGCAAATGGATTAGATGAAAAAACATGCAGCAGAAATGTAATAGGCTCAGTTGATGATCCTGAGAAATGTACTAAGTTTGAAAGGAGGTGTCTGGCAAGTAAATAATCGTATAGTAGCAGAAATAGTATTATTTTTCAATTTGAAAGGGTAAATGTATGGCGAAGGAAAGTGTTGCATCAAAGTTGAGAGCATTGAAAAAGAAGTGGAAGAGCGCTACTCCACGAACAGGTGGCGGGCTGCCCGATGGTGAGTACGAAGGTGTGATTAAAACCGCCGTAGTCGGTCTGTCAAAATCCGAAGCACAGCGTCTCCAGTGCGTATGGACGATAGAGGCTACATCGGAAGGATTTGAAGGCCGCAAGCAGACCAAGATTGCTGGACTGGTGACAGAAGACAACCTGTGTTGGTTTCAGGGTGACTTGGCCGTTCTTGGTATTGATCCTCCCGACGACCCCGATGACATTGCAGATGCTGCCGGGCAGACCGAGGGCTTGCCGATTGCCTTCAGAGTGCGAACCAAACAGGAGTTTACTAATGTGGATTTCATTGGTTTGCTTGAAGGTGATGCGGTAGAGCAACCGGAAGAGGTTGATAAGGCCGAAGATGCCAAAGATGATGATTTGACAGCAGATGTTGTAGCTGCAATGGGCGCGGCAGATGATGAGGAAGAACTTCAGGCGATTATTGATGACTATGACTTAGACATCAATCAGGATGACTATGAGACGTACGCTGAAGTGGCCGAACTTATCATTGCAGAATTGGAACTGTAGTTGTAAGAGATTGACATGAGATTTGATATACCATAGACATACACCTCTTTTGCTCTGAGCGATGCGCTTCAGCACACAATCTGGGGCGCTCGCTCTTTCTTGGAATTATAAATATGAAGAACTTCAAATTGGAAGTAAAATTTATTGGCGATGATGATTGGTATATAGTTACTAACGTTGATTTTCGTTGGTGGAAAAACTCACCTTCCGATGGAATCAACCATCTTGGTGTTTTAGGTAAAAATGGATTAGAGGATAAAACTGGTTATACCGATTATATAACTGATGTAAGGCTGACTGTTTATTGAGGTGTAATAATGAAAATACTCTGGAAGAATCTAATCTGGAATTATACTAAAAGGTATTTGTTAATAATAAAATATTATTGGAATGGTGATTACCTAAGTCAATGGGCATCTTATTATTATCCTTATAAGAAGCTTTCTATTTTAGCACAAAAGGAATGTCTTATAAGAGAAATGAAAAAGGGGTTTAAGAAAACGAAGAGGCATGACCCTAATCCGATAAGATTTGAAGACGGTCGGTGGTGGTTTTATGATGAAGTATGGATAGATAGATACGGGCCGTTTGATACAGAAGAAGAAGCCACCAATGCTTGTATTGAATATTGTAAACGGGAGTTAGACAATGAATAAATTAATTCGTGGTGACAGTTTGAAAGTCATATCAATACTACCTAAAGCCACAATGATATGGGCCGACCCTCCTGATAATTTAGGAATGAAATATGAAGGGTTTAATGATAACCGTGCAAATTACTCTTCTTGGCTTCAGGGATTATTAGTTACAGCCATAGCAAATTGTCCAGATATACTTTGGCTTAGTTATAATCAAAAATATCAGCCTGACATTATGTCTATGTTATGGTCTTATGATCCTATTCCTATTTGGCGGCAATTTTTATGGCATTTTACTTTTGGCCAAAATCAAAGAAATGACTTTGTTTCCAGCTATAGACCAATACTTAGGATAATGAAACCAAATGTTAAAACATACTCAGACGCGGTTTATGTTCCATCAGCCAGACAATTAAAATATAACGATAAACGGGCTAATCCAAAAGGCAAAATGCCTGATGATGTTTGGGAATACCCAAGAGTCTGCGGCACATTCAAAGAACGTAAAAAGTGGCATCCATGTCAACATCCTAAAGATTTATTACGCAGAATAGTTTTATTTAGCACCAAACCGGGAGACCTTGTAATTGATATGTTTGCCGGAACAGGAAATATGTTCGAGGTCTGCCATGAGTTGAAGAGAGATTGTATAGGAATTGAGATAAGTGCTGTATATTGTAGCCATATTAAAGAGAATCTACGTAAATTAAACTAATAAAAGCAGAGTTTGAAAGGAAAACAAATGAACAAAAAACAAAAACTATTGGCAGGATTTTTAATACTATTCTTAGTTGTATTTATGTCTGCGAGTTGTATCCAGGACGCCATAGTACCGACATACATCGAGCCTGATTTAATGACAACTTTTGAGACCAAACCTGTAAACGGATTATACACCACGTTGTTCGATGCCAAGAGATTGCAAAAAAACATATCGCACAAGTTAGAGTATCAAAAACTTGTAGCCAAACAGGGACAGGAGGATTTGAATATAAGTGTTGCGGCTGGTGAGGAGATTAAAAACACTGTATTCGATCCTACAGGGCCGCTCGCACTAATGTTTCCCGCTTTAGCCGGTTTAGGCCTGGGGAGATATATGAAGAGTCCGAGGGAACAAGAGTTGGAAAAGAAAGCTAATGGAGGTATAGCATGACAGCTTTTCTATTGATAATTTCTTCAATCGCGTTAGGTTTGTCGTCTTTGGGTTTGGCGTCAATTCGGGAAATTGAGAGACTGAAGGAAAAATTAGCGATAGCGTTCAGATGTATAGACAGAGACAGAAGACGAATTACTGCTCTTGAAGAACGAATATACGGAGAAAATACATCTATTCGGACAGAATTGATAGAACCTTAATGAGCAACAAGACTAACTATAGCCGCAATCAAAGTAATCCAAACTGATTGGAAATAACATGAAAGGTCTAAAACCAATTCCTGATTTTCCAAACTATTTAATTGATACAAGCGGAAATGTGTGGTCAAAACACAGTAAAAGATATAAAACTTGGTGTAATGTAGCACACGGATACAAAGCCGTACAGCTTTGGAAAAACAATAAAGGTCATATAAAATTGATACATCGTTTAGTATTAGAAGTCTTTATTGGTGCTTGTCCAAAGGGAAAAGAAGCATGTCACAATGACAGCAACATTGTTAATAATAGTTTGGAAAATCTAAGATGGGATACGCCAAAAAATAATCACAAAGACGCAATCAAAAGAGGAACACATTCAGGTTTGTTAAAAGGTGAAAAAGCGGGCGGAGCTAAACTGACAGACAAACAAGTCACTGAAATTAGGAAAATATCAGATTCTACTGATTTGCTTCATAGAGAAATAGCTAAATTATACAATATAAGTCGTTCTCAAGTGACACGTATTATTAACTATGTTAGCCGAGTTTGACCAATAAGATAATCAAAGTGATGATTAATCCAATACAGGCTGTCCATGCGTAGAAAGCATAACGAAAATGGTGTTCCAAGTGGTTGTTAAATCCTACTTCTATGTTTTCCAGCCGCTCATCTACTCTAAGCAATAAATCGTGGTCAGTTTGGTTACTAATCATTTAGACACCTATCATTGGTCATAAGCACATGGATGTTGCTTATGGCCTTTTTATTTTCTTTGTATCCTAATCACATCTTCTTTATTGGCATTAGCCACTATATTAGCTCGAACGGCGTTTTTGATTTCATTCATTACTTCCGTCAACAGCTTAACCTTTATAGAAGACGGCACAACATTCCATTTGGGCGAACGCACCAATTTGGTTAAAACTTTCTTATATGCCAAAGTAACCTTTGTCTCATACTCCTTAAACCGTTTCTCATTCAAATACCAATCGGAAGATATTACTTTGGATATTCCACCAGGTTTAAGATTCAACAGTTCCAACTCATCCCTGACATCGGACGGCATCGCCTTTGTCATACGCTGAATAGTCTTCTCTCTTTCATTGCCAATTTTTTCTAAAAACGAGAAGTTACTTCTGTCATAGGCGGCTTGTCTCTCAGCCTGTTCTATTTCTGGAAATTCATCTCTCATGTATTTTTGAACTTCCGGCCCCAAGTTATCCCATCTATCTCCCAACACCTGCATGCTCAAAAGGTTCTTTTTCTGCAAAACTTCAGTAGTCTTACTGGTTGGATATGTCTGTACTCCTGCCCCAAAGAAAGCCAATGGTGCTGCTCTCATACCGGCATACAGCCCTTGATATTGCAAAGCATCGGCAATGTCCTGAATGAAGAACGGTGTAAATCTTTGATAGAACTGTTGACTCAAACTATCGGCATCCAATCCAACATAATCGCCATAGAAAGTTTGGCCTCTCATTAAATCGAGTAAAAACGCCGGTGCTGGCCCTAATTTACTTTGCAGGAAAGACCATATTGTATCCTGTCTTTCACCTTCAATTATTCTGCCGGATTGCGTTTTTATAGTTGGATCGGCCATTCTCAATACAAATCTAACTAACGGCAAATAACCTCCCCAGAAATCTATTCTTTGTTTTCCAATTTTAATTTTGCCAAAATCCGTAGAACGATAGTCACGCTCAATCTCGACCCCAGGTACGGCGGACATCATAGCTAAGATTGCCATATTACCGGTGATAAATGATACAACATGATAGGCCAATATTTTTCTTGCGGCCCATGACAAATTAGGATTAAACAAATCGGTAATAGCCCTTATACGGGCTTGCAGCAATCGTGGGGCAAAGAAAACTGCATTTAGCGTAGGAGCATATCTGCCGAATGTTTTTGGGTCACCCTCACCTGTTATGATATTGAAAACATGGCCTATATCAGCCCATTGCTTATCTGTAGTAGGAACTCCCTGTCTTTTGTGCGCTATTTGTTTTAGATATTGCATGCGGATTAAATTACCACCGACAGAGTAAGCCCGTTCCGAACGCTGGATACCTGGAATCAACTTAGCAAGTTTAGAGCCGAACCTTTCTGACCCCTCTTTATATCCTACATTCTTTCCCCATTTATTTATTCTCAATCCGGTTTTGTTAATCAAGTCTCCGGCATTGGATAGTTCGACGTATAGATTGTTCTCAAGTGTTCTTGCCACATTTTCGTCAGAGGCAAGAAGTCTGACATCATTAGCAACACCTTTAGCCCATAAACCTGGTTTACCAAATGAAAGTAAAACATTTTGCCGTAGAGTACGAGATAAATCCATTGACGCGGATGTTACTTTAGGTAACGCCAAATAATCCGCTAATGTCATTCCTTTGTTACTAACTGTGTCACTAAGTTGCTCAAGTGTATTGGCAAACTCATCTCCCCACATTTTACGGGCGTATTTAATCTCGTGTGGCCTTAGTATTTCACCTTTCCTGTATAATTTTTCGAGAGCGTCACCAAGATTAACGGCTTCTATACGAGTTATTTTGTCGGTGGTTTTAAGCTCCTGGTCGAGAGATTCGTAAAACTCTGTTGGGATAACCTCTTGCAAAGGCTCTATGCCAAGTTTAACATACTCTCCTTTTAACTCTCGTTTGAAGTTCTGTCTCCAATTACCTTCTTTTTTAACGGCCTCTTCACCTGCTGAAAGTCTTCGTCCCCGTTCTTTCTTCCTTATCTTCTCCTGACTTTCATAAGTATCAATGGAGTTATTAATAGCTGCCGTAAATTTACTAATTGGGCTGTTCAAATCTTCCGGCCTAATCTGTGATTTACTGTCGGCTTCGCTTTTAGCTTGTTCTATCTCCGCATTGACTTCGCTGTTGGCAACAGCCAATGATGTTTCCATTGCCGCTCCGGGAATAGGCAGTAATGCAAATCCCTGAGTGGCCTCCTTAGCTACATTCAACACTCTCTTTATTCTGTCTTCTATATATCCTTTATCAACTTTGACGCCCTTTTTATCGAGATAGGCGGCAGTATCTTCGGCGACAATTTGAGTAACCTCTTGTGCCATTTCTTCGACAACTTCTTTGGTTAGATTTCCAGCGTATTTTTTGGCAAATTTACTAACCACTTTCATCGTGCCTTTTTGCACAACTTCTTGTGCTCCTTTTTTAATATTGGGCGTAAGGGTTTTTAGTTGCAACACCTCGATAAGCGAATAGGGTATTCCGGCAATATGTGACACTGTACTGGCTGTTTTATGGTCTATACCCTGTTCAATCATATCAGCATACATACCACCAACACCTTCTTCATAGGAGAATAAAGCGGCAGCTTCGGTAGCGGCCAACTTAAATCCTATCCTTGCACCAGCACCAATCAAAGGGGCTTCTTCACTAACAGTAGGAGCGACAACACCGACAACAGCACCACCAATACCGCCAACAATAGCACCACCAATACCAACAACACCAGAACGCTTGACTGCTTCTATTAGCTGTCCAGTGGTTTTGGAAGATTTGTAAACCAGATTGAATAGAAAATTATCTTCTATGGGATCGAGTATTTCTTTTATCCGTATCTTCCTATGTGTGTATAAAGCGCCCTGTAAATCTTCTTCGGGGTTTCTCAACGCCTGAAAAACACCTAAACGGGAAAGAGTGCTTTTATTTCCTCTTCTAAAAGACTCTACGACTTTATCAAGAAATCCACGTTCAGGTTTTTGCATCGGTTGAAAGCCGTATTTATCAGTTTGTTCATCTGTGGATTTTGTCTCTAAAGGGATAAAGCCATAATTGTCAGGCCGTGTTCCTACAGATTGAATATTCAAAGGCTCAAAACCATATTTGTTTTCATTGGCCATATTATTATCTCATCAAGTTAGATGGATTTCTGGAACGACTAAATGCCGATGTATTGATTGTACCATATCTTCTTTTGGAAGGTTTCTTTGCCGCATCTATAAATAATTGGTTTTCATTAACCAAAGTGTATCCGCCTTCGGCAACAGCTTCTTCCGCTTTATCGGCAGGAAGTTGTCCATAATTACCTCCTGCATCTTTAACCAATACATACCCAGGTTTAATCTCTGGAGGATTCTGCGGAGGTATTTCGGGAGGTGGTGTCGCTGGTGGCGTTGTTGTTTCGCCAAGTATTCCTTTAAGTACATCTGCTAATTCATTGTCTCCTGTTCGTCTTTCCAAACCTAAAACATCTTCATACCCACCGACATCAAGAAATTTCATTTTTAGTTGAAATCTGGCTCTATCTTTTTCTCCGTCCGGGGCATCACTGTTATCAATAGTTTCCATGCCAGAACTTAACATAGCTTTTTTACGCAGTCTTTCTTTCTCATCCTGCTCAAAGTCAAACTTGGAGTGAAGTTCCATCTTCTCAACCTCCCACTCTTTGGCTCTGGCTTCTGCATCTAAATCGGCCTGTCTCATTCTTTGTTCATGCAAAAAATCCTGTTGGGAGTTCATCAACATTTTTTGCAGTTCCCACTCTCTTGCGGCCTGTGCCTGTTGTTGCCTAAAACTCATTTCCTGTGCTCGTCTGGCTTCCTCTCTTGCCGTTTCTCTCGCTTTGGCCTTACCTATTGTCGTACCTGCGGCGGCAGACGCTTTGGCTTCTCCAGACGGACGAATTTCAATTCCCACGATTATAGCTCCTTAATATTAAATCTATGAACAGCTTTAGGATTATCAGGTTTGCAAAAACAAGCCCAACAGCATTTATTCCGATAGATACAATTAACCCGGCCTGTCTTGAAGCATGGATGATGTCCTTCCGCTTTTTGCAACCATCTAATCTTTTGTATGGCTTCTTGGTTCATTGTAACTACATATTAATCTGCTAATTTAGTAATTGTACAGTTACTTTCAAATATCCCCGTAGATGTACTTCTTGGTTCATCAAATCCACCAACCCATTACGGTAATCCAAATACCAGTCCACACGACATTTTCAGCTTTATACTCTATTACTCCATTAGCGTCACAAGCAACAATCGCTGTATTATCATTTCTAACATTAGCAACTTGTGTTCTTAAAGCTGATATAGCTTTGGCATTAGAGTTTCCATTTTTACGTAATTGGAAATTTGCATTTGCTGTATTGTCTAATACACCTAATGAAAGTAATACAGCTATAGCACCGGCAGGAATAATACCAGCACCACCTGGCCCTAAATCCAAATCTCTCCAAGTATCGTCTGTAGTAAAGTCACCTACTAAGTAATCATCTGCTGCGGGGTCTCCTCTGTCTACATACGTTCCTGCAACAGTTAAAGTAACAAAATCTCCCCCGTCTGTATATGTAAGACCAGTACCAGTTCTTAATACTCCATCATTGCTTGCTGCTCCTATATATCCAGCGGTAGCAGCAGCGTCAACTTTAACCTTTTCAGAATCTGCTCCGCCAGCGTTATCGTCAACATATTTCTTATTAGCAATCATGGCATCAGTTGTCGGAGCGGCAGATGTTTTAAGCAATGAACCATCGGCCAAAGTAGCTACACCAGTAGATTCAAATGTCTGTGACACTGTAGTGGCCGCGTTAATGGCTAATGTTTGGTCTGCTGGAAGTGCTGCCATTACTCCATATAAAACAGCATTGGTAGCTTCTGTGGCAGCATCAGCACGTTGCTGATTATCTACTATAAGAAGGTCTGAATTGTCAGCTTGTTTATATCCTGCTGAGAATCCTAAAAATATATTCCTGCAACCATCGTGCAAATCATGTCCTGAATTTTTACCAAAACAGACATTACTTCCCCCCTGATGGCAAGAAACTCCTGAAGCTTCTCCTACGAATGTATTATATGTATAAACACAGCCAGAAACAGCGCCTAATCCAGCCTGATAACCAATAGCAGTATTGCCGTTACCTCCAGTGTGATACCTCATTGCCTGATAACCAACAGCAGTTAAGCCGCCTATTATTGAACCAGAATAAGCGGCCTCATGTCCTATAGCCACACAACCACTGGAAGTAGTTTTGGAATATCCTGCACTTGTACCTATAAAGACATTAACATCACCATTAGTAATACCAGAACCGGCCCCAACACCAATGGCGATATTATCTTCAGGGTTATCATCTAAAGCGTCTAATGTAGTAGAGCTACCAATACCTATATTTCTGGTGGCCACTAATTTTAGATACAAGGAATTAACACTGGTTGTGATTATTGGATTATTAAACGTTACTGTGCCACCAGTATCGAAAGGAAATGCTGCGGCGTCACTGTCAATACCATCACATTCCAGTATATCGCCATCGTGTAGATGCGCTGTAGGAGCATCTCCTGTAAATGCCAGTGTTCCAGAACCATCCTGTAATACTATAGTTCTTGCGGCAGTAGGATTCCATGACAATGTTCCTATATTGCCGTTATCGAAACTAAGAGTTTTAGCTCCTGCTGTTTGATCTCCGATAGTAAAATTATTGCGATTAGTTCCACTTTCAACCCCAGTAATAGATTGAACTACAATTAAGACAGTACCATCTGTTGCATCAGATATTTCAACAGTTCCTAACCATTGTGCAAGATTTGGGTGTTCGGGCCTAACTTCCGTTGGTGTTCCGGCAATTGTTGGAGACACATAAAGCATTGTTCCTTCGGCAAAAGCACTGGTATTTATTCCTATTAATCTACCAATTATTAATATCTGACCGTAGTCACCATCGGCTACATCTGCTGAAGTTACACCAATAGCTGGCATTGTGGCTTCATCATCTGCTTTTGCTAATGAAAAATTGGGAATATTATCTGTTGAACCTGTAAAGTAAACTGCCCTACCTTTTACTATAGTGTCTCCAGAAGTATTCCGTGCTATTCTAAAAGTATCCTGATTAAGTCTGGTTACAATGCCTAAATCTGTTTTTGTTTCTAATACTGTAAAATTAGCGTCTGCTACTGCATATAATCTAATGTCATTTTCCACAGGTACATCTGGGGTTGAAATTTCTGTTAAATCCAAATAGCCTGTGAGTTTTTCATTAACGAATGTTGGACTGGCACTAATATTAACATCTTGATGAACATTTAATAAAGAATCATGGTCAATCTCGCCGTCCTGTGTAACGGCAGAAATAGCATCACCGCCATCGTCATACGTAAACACTATATTACCAACCGTGCCATCATCTAAAATACCACCAATGGCATCCTGAGCCATTTCATCAGTGTATTGAGTAATGGTTGTTGCAATTGTTATGCTGCCAGCGCCATTGGTGACACTTATGCCGTCACCTTCGGTTAAAGTAGCAAGCGTCGGGTCTGCTCCTGTAGCCCCTATTGGTAGTTGCCCATTTGACGCTTCGGCAAGTTGGGTGACAGCATCTGTACCAGACCCAAGTAACAATCCATGATTTATTAAAGTCGCAGCGCCTGTTCCGCCATAAGCTACAGTAAGAGGAACATTAACAGACGTTAAGGCTTTGCTGGCGTTAGTAAATACAAATTCATTTGCATCCAATCCGGTAAGAGTCATTCCTGTAAAAATAGGAGATGATGTCGGCCCTAATTTGGTAGACCCCAACTTGGCAATAGCCTGTCTAATGCTGACTAAGTCAACGTCTTTGATGTTTGAAGTCAATCCCATTATTGTGCTGCCGCTATTTGTGCCTGTATTAATGCGTTATAATCCGGGTATGGATTTTCTATTCTTTCGACAAATCCGGCCAATCCAAGCTGCACCTCTCTCTTTCTTGCAGACAGCAAATCTTCAAGTTTTAGCCGTGCAGGTTGTGTGAAAGTCGATGCTACCTTTGTCGGTATTCCAGCAGCAGTTGTGGTTCCGTATAAACCTGAGCTAATCATTTGCTGTGTCTCTTGGCCAACCAGTTGCTTTGATTGTGTTTCTATGTCTTTAAGGCCGGATGCACGAAGAGAAGCATTGCTGCCGGATATTTCGTTTAACACATTAGCATAAATATTACGTATTTCTTTCTCTCTTGCAACATTGTCTGCCTTTGCTTTTGAGGTAATTTGTTCGTATAGGTCTACTAAAGACTGTGACTGAGATTGTGCTTGTGCTTGTGCTAAATTACTGCCTTTGCCAATACCACTGGAAGGAACAAATCTATATGTAACCGGCCCGGCATTACCACCACCAGATGGAACAATTCGTCCGGCTTGTCCGGTACGTCTTGCATAATCTAATGCAATTTGATAAGAACCTCTTGCCATTACAGCCTACCTGCCTTTCTTGTATCAAATAATACTTTATTAACAGCCCATGTTTCCGAATCTTCGGAATTGCTTAACTTCAATCCCATATAAGCACCTCTCATCTTTGTGCGTATTTTATTCTTTCTTCCAGTTCCGGTTAAGGTTCCTGTCTTGAATGAATCTGCACCATCTATAATATCTTCCAACACAGTTTCGGCGTCCTTTCCTTTGTATAAAGAATATGTTATTCCATCTGTATCTGAAAAACCTCCGGCAGCCGCTCCACCTGCCAAGTCAAAAACCATTTCTGTCAACTTACCATTCATGTCAGGTTCGGCTAATGGAGCTATTGGATAAGTGACATAAGACGATATAGCTTCATCTGTGGCACCAATGTCATCATCTTTTGCACTGTCGTCAAATTTGCGAATATATCCGTCTTTACATCCCATTAGTAAATCAGCATAGTCAGTGTCATTTGCATCATAGTAGAATAAAGAATAAACTCCACATTCTTCAGGGTAAGTCTCTGGAAAAAACCCCCGTGTTTTAAGACTGTAAAAGAAATTGGAATTAACCCCTGTAGCAATGGTTGTAATACAGATAGCTATTCCGTGTTTTTTCTTGTTGTACGCCATAGTTATCCTGTGGGTAGACGGGTCTGCTCCAATGTCGTTTATAATGTCTGGCAACAACGTTTCCGTTAAACATGTAATTCCGGAGAAATTGGCCTCTATCTTATAAATGCCATTACTTCCCCAGAAATACAGATTTCTGTCATCATCGAAACACCAACTGTCTGACGCAAACATTCCTGTAGTGTCGGAAAGATTGTCAAGTGAACCGGCAGCTATTGGATTACCTCTTAAAATATGAATACTTGAAGCACAACCGAATATTAAATAATCATCGTGGAATGAAATAAGACATCGTGGAATATCGGGACATTGACAAGCATCTGCGTTATTTCCAGCTACCGGCCCCATAGGGTCACCATCAGCAGTATACAACCAATTAAATGGATTTCCAGTTTCACTCATATACCACTGGTGAGGATATTCGGGATTTCCAGACAGTACAAGTTTGCCCTGATAAACAGTAATAAGATACGCCTTTTCCGGCATAGCTCCATACGTAGCCGCATCACCCTGATACACCGTCCAGTCGTACCAAAGCGGAGGTCTATTGTTTACTGCTGTAGGTGTGAAAGCGGAACCAGCGCCGTCACCTGTAACCTCATTGTCCGTGTCAAACGTCCCTCCTGTAACTCTGCCCCATGTATGTTTTTTATCTGTATCTGTAAACTCTACAACCATTGTGGCTCCGCTTACGGCCTGGGTAAGTGTGTCATCTACGGCATGAGCGGTTGCCAAAGCCGTATGGGTCAATCTACCATTTATACTTGTAGGCGTAAATCCAGTTCCACTACCACTTCCGGTGATTGCATTTACAACATTAAACGTTCCAGAAGTCACATATCCGTAAGTAGCAGTCTTGGCAGTATTGGTAAAATCAACTATCATCGTGGCATCAGATGTCGCTTGTGTTAAAATATCCCCTCTTGCGTGTGGAGTAGCTAAAGCACCATGATTCAGTTTGGTGTTAATGAAATCGGCCACCTTCAAATTTGAGCCGTTAGCAACAAACATTTTCTGAAGCGCTGAAGCCACAGTCAATTGATCTGCTGTATCAACAGCCCCACTACTTGTATCAAGTTCTACCATTTCTCCTGCGGCCACGTCTATATCCTCGTAATAAATCTCATCATTACCGGCTGTTACAAGTCTTTTGTAGCTAACCTTATCAGTTATTGCAACCGCCATTTATATGTCCTCTACCCATACTTTGGAATTGGCAATACCTACCAGTTTTCTTGTGGTACTTATAAAATTCGGCAAGTATCCGTCAAGCACTTCGTAATCAATACCTTCTCCTCCGCCATCAACTGGATGGTCTCCGTATTCCCCGTCATTGTCAATCAATAGCCGATAGTAATATCCACCTTCGCTGTTCCAGTAGGTTTGTGATGGCGCAGAAAACCGCATGGTTGTGAACGACCATTCATCTCCTGTTGTAGTGCCAGCTTGATTTACTGAATCAATTCTCCAGTAATAAGTTGTTATATAAGATAGTGATTCCTCTTCTGTTATTTCTGCCATAGTAAAAGAGACAGCCTCTTGTTCAGAAGAAACTAATGTCAAATCTTCAGAAATAGTACCAAAATAAACATTATATGACACTGCTCCTCCGCCATCTACCCAAGTTAAAGTAGCTTGGTCTAATGTTATATTGGTCGTCGTATTTGCTGGTGCTGGTGTTGTTGCTTTTGTAGGAACATCTATCGTATTTCTTATTGATACAGTAATAGTTCCAGGGTCAGTAGCATGTTTTGATTTTCCTAAAGCCAATACTACACTTGTTATAGTATAATCAGAACTCGCTTTGAATGTCTGTGCTAAATACCAAGTCTTTCCATCTGAGTTTAAGAAATATAGTAAATGTGTATTAGTTGTATATGAATCTTTAACAACACCAGTTGCTTTAGTTACAAAGTAACAATCTCTATTTTCATAAGTTTGCCAATCATATTCTGTATCTCCTTCAAGATTTGCACATCTTCTTCCATCGGCATAACCATCCACAATTACTTGACCCCAGGTGGGGCAATTATTTGTATGTATATCCACATAGGTAGCTGTTGGACAGGTACATACTATAGCATAAGTTTCACCTGATGTCAAGGCAGTTCCAGCACCTAAAGATATTTCTATTGCTTCAACATCTGGGTCTACTGGTAAATCTATTGATTCAGTTGTACCAGAAGCTAAATTAATTCCTATGGGTACAAAAGCCATATTACGCCACCGCCGCCACTATACACATTGCCACAACCGGATTTTCTGCACTACCAATCTGAGTGTCAGACCACTTGTCCAAACCAGGTCTTTGTCCAAGACGTATTTTATTTTCCAATACATCTGTAGGTCTAACATTATTCATATAACCTGATGTGGCCGGAGACTCTTTATCAACAGGAACACCTTTACTTATTCCCTGAATTGGGGGAGGAAGTTCTGTCATTTCTTCTTACTCCTTTTGTATTTACTTATTTCTTTTTTACTCATACCGGAAGTCATCAAACCTCTTTCGGTTTTGGAAGCATTTTTCCATTGATGAAATGTAGGAGTATTTTTTTTACCGGATTTAATCCTTGAAGCATACCTCTTGAGATACGCTTTCTTCAGTGAAACGTCCTTAGTTATCTTCTTTTCTTTTCTTCCGTACATTTTATTTCTTCTTTCTACGTGAATATCTCTGTTTTCCTGTCATGCCAGCCGCTTTCATTCTTGTTTCATAAGTAGGTCTACGAACCTTATCAAAATAAACAGTATCTGGTTCATAGTCTTTGAACTTAATTGGCTTTTCGCCTTTAGCTAATTTAGCTTTAGCGTATTTTTGCCATGCTCTGTGTTTCTTTTTGTGTGCTTTTAAGGCTGCTCTTTTTAATTTTGCCATAGTTTACTCTTTTAGCTAAATCCTTGTGATAATTTTCCTTCTGATTTTAACTGTTCAACAGCCATGTCCCTAATCTTTTGTGCTATCATAGCTTCGTTGGCAGCATCTTCCTCTCTTATTTGCTGTGACACTTCATTTGTTGTAACAGTCTTTCCATCGTAAGCATCATCCAAATTCACTTTCAACAAACCAATATCATACACAGTATAATTAGGAAACGTCATACCTATTGACAAATTCTCTCTTCTTGTAGACATATCTACAACAACATTATTTTCATCGGTAATAATATACACTAAAGTCCTCCTGATTTAATCTACCCAAAACACTATATACCGAAATATTGTTCCATTTCTATTGGCCTCAGAATCACTACCAATAACAAAACCAGCATTACTAAAACTTTGTATTAAATTAGCTTGGTCAGTAAAATTCATAAACCGCATTGTTAAGTCCCCTTGACCATATTCAATACGATGAATTGCTCCATCTACTGCGTAGTTGGGTTTTACTATTACGTACGCATAGGTTTTGGATGCGAGGTCAACACCAATATCAATCTCTCTATCGTCATTGCTGTCACCAGTATAAATCCCCACCAACATGGAACAATTACCACCCGCTCCACCGGCATGGCTATGAAGTTCTGTTTCCGAGCCATCGGTCAATTCTTCAAGTTCTTCCACAGTTACATCAGTATCTCCTGAAACAAGTTTTTTGTTACCATCCGTAAAAACCATCTTAGACGCTTCGAGTCCTGTCAGAGTTTCATTTGCAAAAGTAGGAGAACCGGTTGGCGTTAAATCCTGTGGCAATGTAACAAGCACTTCAATATCCTCCAATTTGCTTATAATGTCATCCTGCTTTTCAGATGTTGCCGTACCTATAGCTTTGCCAACATCGCTGTTATTTGTAATAAAAACTTCTTGCATATTATATCCTATTCATACAATTGAGCCACGTCAACATATATAGTTGTAGAATCCAAATCACTTGATATAAACACAAACTTATCATAGCCCAGTGTTCGTACATAATAATGAGCTATCATTTCCGCTAAATCGTATTCTGCTCCGGCAAATAAAACATCCTCATTTGCAGGAGCAATTGTGTCTATAAAATGAATTGTTGCCGCATCTGTGTCTTGTGTTCCAGTAGTAATAGTTAAATGGGCAATACGATGAAAATGGTCTTTACCTCTTGCCGCATATAGCTCAAGGTCGGAATCTATATCAGCAGCACCATCAGCCCTAAATCTGAACAATAAGGCATAAGGAATAGGTTCGCGTAATTCAATCTGTACTTTGTTAGCAGCAGCAATGGCATTAACAGTATCCCAATCTCTGCCTGTAACGGCCAAAGCAGCGTTTTCAACAGTTATACTTCCTGCTTCACGCCATTTAGATGCTAAAGTAACTTTGTTTACACCTTGCATTTGTTACCTCCAATATTATGTCACTGCATTAGCTATTTCTAACCAACCAACAGTGCTGCCAAACCATTTTAATATCGTGTATCCACCAGCGCCTGTTATTTGGGTAGCATCGTTTCCTGCAACAGTATCAACGTCAACATCAACTGTACTTGTAGCCGCATATACCTCAAGTACAACCAATAGTTCCTGGCCATAATAAACGCCATCAGGCAACGTAATAACCATTGCGCTGCCGCTTGTGCCGTCAACTCTAATCACACGGTCGATTATGAAATTGTCCTCAGCACGGCCTGTTCTTGCCGTATAAGTTGTGCAAGTTGCCGACGTAGTTAATACCTTCACTCTTTGTGTTTTGCCAAAATCGTTTTTTGCTAAAAAGTTTTCACCTGCCATCTTCATTTACCTTTCATTTGTTATAAATCTGTTCCATATACATTTAGTTTAGCCCTGTTGGTTCGGGCTACATTTCCATTATCCCTGCTATCATACAAGTTTCCCACCAACATATTATCAGCATCCTTTTTGGAATCTATGACAATCAAATCCTGTGTCAATTTTTCAGCCAATTGGGTATGAATACCTATTACGCCATCTTCTTGTGACTCTGCTACAGCAAGGCAATTCTCCAAAATGGCCTCGGTTGATTTTACACCACCCGGCAGAAAGTTACCTGCTTCCGTCGCTTTGGTGGGGTCTGCCTTGTAGTAGAACTGTATTCTATACGAACTATCAGGTTCTGGATAGAACATTATCTCATCGAACTCACCAATATCCGGGTCATAATCAGTCGTAACTATGGCGTAATAATAAGGGGCATAACCTACGACACCCGAAGCCCTTAGATTCATTATATTTTCAGGTGTAGTTCTGGCTATGTTTTTGAAACCAGCATTATCCTCATAGGTCGGGTCTGTTATTATAGATGAGAAGTCTTCAGGAAGCTGGTATCGCCATACATTATCTCTCAAATTCATTGTGTGTAGCGGACGAAGAAAACTCCACTCCCAATAGTCACCGGATCGTGCATCAACAGGATATAGAAAACGCCTCAGACCTCGTTGGGCTATATCTTTACATGTAGTCAAGTCAGTGTCTGTAGGCGCTGTTCCAGTGTCAGTCAATCCTATGAAACCAGATATAAGTGTGTAAATATCGGCGTAAGTCAATCTTAAATTAGCCATTACGTACCCCACACAATATAGGTATAGCTCGGAGTTTCGGTATTAACGTTACCATTGACATACACTGTCCCACCTGGATTTACTATCAACACCGGCAACTCTCCTGCTTCCACTGTTTGCTCGGCGTTAAATGCGGCAACAAAGGAAGTGTCTATGTCCAGGTCATAATCATTGGCCCATATTAAAATTCCTTGTACTGTAGTAACACCGCCTAAATCCAATGCTTCTGCCGTATCTGCTACAGCCAGCGTTCTTGTTGCCAATCCTGTTGTGGATGTAGGCGCTGTTCCATCAGTACCTCTTTGCGGAACAGATATGTCCTTGTCTAACCCAGTTAGTTGCAACAATAAATTAACACTTACTTCAGCCGCCATGTTACATCCTTTCTAAATGGTAACAAAGGGTAACTCCTTTTACCCCTGTTACCTAAAGGAGACAAGAGCCTATGTCTCGTTCTTATTTTTATTATTTTCCTTCTTAGTTTTCTCTGCGTCCTTTTTTTCCTTTTCCAACTTATAAGATAATTGAACACGCGCCATCCCTACTTGCATGACGTTACGAATAGCATCATGCTCACTGCGAGTTAATGCAGGATTAACACACCTGCTCAATAAAACATCAACTTCGTGTAAACTATTAATCAAATCTTTCTCATTCATGTTTGTCTCCTAAATACAATGGGAAGTACACGGCTTCCCAATGACCTTCAGCGCCGTGCCACCTTTATCTACAAAGAACACATCTTTGATATTAGCCATCACTTACCATAAGGTAACGAGTAGTAGCTCCAATTAAAATTGGAATTTTATGCGTAGAAACGCCGCCATCACTCGCAGTTAAACCAATATCACCGGCAGCATCACAGGCAATTAAATTGGTAAAACTATTACTTGAAGCATGTGCTTCGACTTTAATTACGGCAGGAACGGCGGCTGCGGAACTACGGTCGTCATTACGAATACGGATACCACATCTGTCAGTGGTGTCACCAACTTCATCTTTGATGATAAAGTCACCAGCAGCAAGAAAACCAGTAGCTGTAGTACCATAGTTCTCACACAGAAGGGTTGCACCTATAACATTAGTAGCTGTACCAGCAGTCTCATTCTTAGCACCCAGAAAGTTTTC
>Ga0315541_1000390_pt1 | contig 46591 bp, 36 predicted proteins | sample SalMarSW160190MG_FD_203095 | JGI IMG/M metagenome (GOLD analysis project Ga0315541, IMG submission 203095) | Salt marsh sediment microbial communities from the Plum Island Ecosystem LTER, Massachusetts, United States - Salt Marsh Sediment SW1601-190 ...
GTTGACTCCGTCGAGGTAAGTGTTGCAGTGCCACCCACGACGGCCGCCCTTGAGCATTAACCGGCTCTTCTGAATCCAAATATTCACAGAATTCCTCATGATGGTTGCCAAAACAATGGTTTATCGCGAATTGGACTTTTGTCCTCTTCCGTCAAGCAACTGATCCACCCGACCATCGGGCGGCTTTCGTAGCCCCAGGTCCCGGCCGGCTATCCCCGGCAGGTTGCGTCCCCGCAGAGCCTGCTTTTGTTTCACCGGCTGGTCGTATTGTCCTGCTGCTATCGCCCATCGTCAATCGGATTGCGCCTGCCTTCTCAGGCGGGGATCTTCTCTGGCCGCTGTTACCGTTTGGCCTTGCGGGCCTCTCGCGCGGCTGCTCGCTTAGGCTCTGGCACCGCCAAGCCGGCCGTGGCCCGCCTTGCGCCACAGTTTTTCCCCGCCCTTTACAGGGCCGCTTTTCGGGCGACGGCTATGGGGATTCGGAGGCATCCTGCGGCTCGGCCGCGGGGGAGTCCGTGGAGTTGGTGTTCTTGCGGGCCTCTTTGGCCAAGCGCTTCTGCTGCTGCTTCTTTTTCCTGGCCAGTTCTTTCCGTCGCTTTTCGAAGTTGAACTTTGGTCTCGCCAAGTTCACCGCCTTTCGCCGTCGCCCGGCATTCCTGTCGGCGCGCCCTGCTTACGCTTGATATGGCTCGCGAATGTTAGTACCGACCACCACGGCCGCCGCCGCCGCTGCGGCCGCCGCGCCCGCCACCACCGTAGCCGCCTCGGCGACCGCCGCCCGGCCGCTCCTCGCGAGGCTTGGCTTCGTTGACGGTCAGCGCGCGACCGGAGTAATCCTTGCCGTTCAGTGCGGCGATGGCCGCCTGGGCTTCCTCCTCGCTGGACATTTCGACAAAGCCGAAGCCTTTGCTGCGGCCGCTCATCCTGTCCATAATGACGTTAGCACTTCCGACTTCGCCGTACTGTGAGAACAATTGCGAGAGGTCCGCATCGTTCACATCGTACCCAAGGTTTCCGACGTACAACTTTTTGCCCATGAGAGTCTCCTATCGTAAGGCCGTGTGGATCCTTCGTTTGGGCTTTCCCGGATCCATCTCAAAGGGGCTGCGGTTCCGGCCCAGGCACTCCGGAGCGGCAACCGCCGACCCCAACCACGGCAATTATCGTTCGCGGCGCATTGAAAGTCAAAGCAGTAGTACGATTGTAACTGCCCCAAGGATTGTGGTGGTTTCTTTAGACGGCAGGCGGGCAAACATTCCTGTGACCAGCTTAGAATCATGCAAAAAGCTGAGAGCTGTGAAAGCGCCTCAGAATTGTTTCCGGTGGAGCAAAGACCAACCATCACTTTCCGCCCCGCCCGAGCGGAGCCAACCTCCGCGACCTCCGGGTTATGAGACCGCCGGACAGTGGAACCGAGGGGCAGCCGAAGACTGGGTTGGGCGGCAACCCACCTTTTCAGGGGCGACGTTTGAGCAGGGCCATTTCGCTGAAGGAGTAATCGGCCAGCGTGGGGTCTGCGATTCGTGCCGCCTCGACGTAGTTCTCCCGCACCCAGGCGTGCAGCCTGACGCCGAAGTCCCGGCCGAAGCCCTTCACGTCGTACTCGTCGGTGGTGCGGTTGACCAGGACGATGAAGTCGGGCGGACTGGCCCGGAAGGCCTCCAGCATCGCCGTCTCGCCGAAGAGGGCGAACTCCGGCGGCATGAAGTTGACGTACGGCGTGGGGTTGCGCCGGCCGGACAGGACGTTCAGCATCACCCCCTCCGGCAGGACGGCCAGCGTCTGGTCGTCGCCGGCCTCCTCCTCGATGGCGGCGAGCATGCCCTTGATGACGTTGCCGCGGGCGTCCGTGCGGAACGCCGCCGTGGCCGTGCGAATGGTGACGTTCTTGACGCCGTACCAGTGGTCGGCGGCCCACAGGTGCAGCCCGACGTACACCGTCAGCACGGCCAGGGCGATCAGCCGGAGGTTCCACCCCGCCCGCCGGCGGCGCTGGAGGGCGGCCGGGAGCCAGTCGACCAGGACCGCCGCCGCCACCACCGCCCCCGGCATCGCCAGGGCGAAGCCGTAGTGCGCCGGCATCACCCGCAGCAGGATCTTCGGCAGCAGCAGCAGGGAGAAGCCGACCAGCGTGAGCCGAAGAAGCGTCCGCGCGCGGACCTCGTCCGGGCCGCGGCGCTGCCGCCACAGCATCCAGCCCGCGGCGACGAGCATGCCGGCGAGCACGGCCGGCAGCGGGCGGAGCAGGCGCCCGGCGATCCGCCCCAGCCATTCGGACGAGAAGTACCCCGCGATCAGCACCGCCACCGCCGCCAGCGCGCCGATCGTAAGCCCGCGCCGGTCGCCGCGGCGGAAGGCGAGCGCCACCCCGACGGCGGGGACGACCACGGCCGCCCACTGCCCTAATTGCTTCAGCAGTATGCCCAGGTTCCGGGCCGGCTGGTCGGTGCCCATGGTCCACCGGTAGAAGTACATTCCGCGGATGTGCGGGTTCAGCGCCCCGGGCCAGCTTCCCAGCGTCCCTGCCAGGGCCTGACCGGCCGGCATCCGCGCCGAAAGCAGCAGGAACGCGCACACCGGCGGCAGCACCAGCCCGCCGAGAAAGGCCGCCAGCGCCGCGGCCGTCGTCCGCCATGGCGGGCGCTGAAGCCACAGCGTCGCCGCCATGCCCGCCAGCAGCGCTCCGCCGGCCGCCAGGAAGATCTCCGCCTTGGTCAGGAACACCAGCCCCAGGGCCAGTCCCGCCCCCGCGGCCGCGGTCCACCGCCGGCGGTGCTGAAACCGGGACAGGCACACCAGCCCGGTTAGCGAAAGCAGCATGCCGTGGGTCATCTCGTGCGAGTAGGGCGTGACGAAGTTGGCGTTGCCGAACAGACCGTACTGGCAGAAGGCGAACGTCCCCAGAAAAAGCAGGCAGCCGGCCGTCGCCCCCCAGCGCCCCCCGGCCGAAAGCAGCAGCCGGTACAGCAGCACGGTGATGCCCGCCAGCACGCACAGGTTGGCCACCACCAGGGTGCGCATGTGCAGGCCCAGCACGCCGAACCACAGCGCGTTGACGTGCGGCGAGAGCGGGCCGTTGAAGTAGGCCAGGTCGGTGTACAGCGTTTGTCCCTGGGTGATCTGCCAGGGGATGTACAGCTCCCGGCCGAAATCGACCATGGCGTCGGCCCACGCCCCCCAGGTCCACCAGGCCAGCACGACCCCGACCAGGAAGATCACCAGCAGTGGGAAGTACGGGTTGCGGAGGAGCGACCGTCCGCCGGCGGCAGGGGAGCCCTTGCCGACCGCCTTCCTTGGCCTGCGACGCAAGCCTTTCTTGTGTTTGCTCTTGGCCATTGGGGTGAATGCAGGCGGCCGCGGGTGCCGCCCGCGTTTCTGCTGGCGACGTCGCCGGGCCACGATAGCAGATCCGCCCGGCCTTGTCACTTACGGACGGCGGCCGCCCGGCGCGGGCACGGTCACGCGAGCCTGGCCTTGATGCCCTCAATGAACTCGCTGAGCTTTCGCAGCTCGGCGGGGTTGCCGGCCAGGTCGTCCTTCTCGCGGGCGAGCAGGCGGACCTTGCCGAGGATCTCGGCCCCGTAATGCCCCAGCCAGGCCGAGAGCATCCGCTCGTGCGTCTCGAAGCCGCTGGCGGTGGCCACGGAGACGATGGCCGCCTTCTTGCCGGCGAAGGGCCTCACCTCGTGGGCGTACAGCCCGTGCGAGCGGTCGATGAAGTCCTTCAGCGCCCCCGGCGGGCCCAGCCAGTAGACCGGGGCGGCGAGGATCAGGACGTCGGCCGACTGCCATTCGGCCAGGACGGCCTCGAAGTCGTCGTCCTGAATCGCGCACCGCATGATCTCCATGCACCGGCGGCATCCCAGGCAGTGCTTGATGTGGTAATCGTGGACGCGCAGGAACTTCGTCTGGCCTAGCCCGGCGAGCATCTCCAGGGCGCGCTTCCCAGCCGTGTCGGTGTTGCCCCCGCGCCGCGGGCTGCCGGATATGGCGAGTATTTTCATTTCACGTCCCTCTTTCCGCGGTAGGGCCGCAGTATAGCCGTGGAAGCTGGCCGTGACACCCGGCGGCGAGCGGGCAGTCCAGGCGACTGGCGGCGGGGGAGTCCACGAATTACACGAATTAACACGAATTACACAAATTAGAGAACGTTTGAAAAAGAAGAAGAATTCGTGCAATTCGGTTTCATTCGTGAAATTCGTGGTCTGATTCTCCGCTGAGCGCCTGGACGGAAACTTGGAGAGACCTGGGCCGGCGACGGCGACCGCTACTTGACGATCAACTGCTGGTCGGTCCGCATGACGGTCTGGTGTCGTGCCCAGGCGGGGTCGGTGTCGGGGAAGTCCCGGCGGTAGTGGACGCCGCGGGTCTCGGTCCTGCGGAAGGCGCACTCGATCACCAGCAGGGCGGCGGTGAGCATGTTCTGCACCTCCCAGCCGGCGGGGTCGAAGAACTCCTTGTCCATGACGTACCGTCCCCAGAAGCCGATGATCTCCTTGGTTTCGGCCAGCCGGGCGCCCGTGCGGACGATGCCGGCGTTGCGCCACATGATGGAGCGCAGGGAGTTGCGGATGTCGGTCAGGTCCAGCTCGGTGCGGTCGGAGGGCGGGTTGGCCGAGACGATGCGGCGGGCGGTGAGCTTGGCGTTTTGCTCGGCGGCGACGGCGGCCGCCCCCAGCCCGCAGGACTTGCCGAAGACCAGCGCCTCCAGCAGCGAATTGCTGGCCAGGCGGTTGGCCCCGTGCAGGCCGGTGTAGGCGGCCTCGCCGCAGGCCCACAGCCCCGGCAGCGAGGTTCGGCCCTCGGCGTCGGTCGTGACCCCGCCGACCATGTAGTGGGCGGCCGGGTGGACGGGGATCAGGTCTCTCGCCACGTCGATGTCGAAGTCGGCGCAGAGCTGGTGGATGTGCGGGAATCGCTTGCGGAAGCGGTCGGCGCCGATGCGGCGGGCGTCGAGGAACACGTGGGTGCTGTGGGTCTCGGCCATGTGGGCGACGATGGCCCGGCTGACGACGTCGCGCGGGGCCAGCTCGCCGGCCTCGTGGTAGTCGCCCAGGAACCGCCGGCCGTCGCGGTCGACCAGCAGCGCCCCCTCGCCGCGGACGGCCTCGCTGATCAGGGCGCGGCTGGAGCCGGCGACGTACAGCGTGGTGGGGTGGAACTGCATCATCTCCATGTCGGAGATTTCCGCCCCGGCGCGGAAGGCCAGCGCGGCGGCGTCGGCGGTGGCGTTGGCGGGGTTGGTGGTTTCGCGCCAGAGCATGCCCGCCCCGCCGCCGGCCAGGATGGTCTGCTTGGCGCAGATCATTTGCAGCCCGAAGCGCGGGTGAAAGGTCACCGCCCCGGTCACGGCGCCGGCGTCGGCCTGGTCGGTCAGCAGGTCCACCACGAAGCAGTTATCGAAGATCTTGACGTTCGGGTGGTCGGCGGCGCGGGCCATGAGCGTCTCGGCCAGGTACTTGCCGGTGGCGTCGCCGTGTGCGTGGACGACGCGCGCGGTCGAGTGACCGCCCTCGCGGCCGAGGGCCACCGGCGGCTGGGCCTTCGGCTCTCCGCGTTTGCCGGGCCCGTCGTCGCCGGCGCGGTCGGCCGGCAGGCCCCAGTCGATCATCTGGCGAATGGTCTCCGGGGCGGCGGCGATGACGTGGCGGATGACCTGCTCGTTGCCGATGCCGGCGGCGCAGGCGATGGTGTCGGCCACGTGGGCGGCCACCGAGTCTTCCGGATCCATCACGGCGGCGATGCCGCCCTGGGCCTCGTAGGTGTTGGACTGATCTGGCGAGCCCTTGGTCAGGACGAGCACCTCGGCGCTCTCGGCCGCCGCCAGGGCCGCCCGCAGCCCGCCGGCCCCGGCCCCGATGACGAGCACGTCGGTGAAGATGTGCCCGATCCGGCGGCTGTCGAAGCTCAGCAGGTAGCGTCGCTGGAGAAAGGGCGTATCCATTTCGGCGTCACTATAGGCCCGAAGCGGACAAATGCAACAAATGGTTGCATCGCCGCGGCCGGCAAAGCATTGTATGTAATTCGTACTCGGAATCTGTCGAAGGAGTTCTCGAATGCCTGCGAAAGTATCGTTTGCCTCCGCCCGGCCGAAGGAGATGCGGGCCGAGGCCACGCTGCCGATGCTGCTGGACAGGATGTTAGGCGGCTGGGCCTTCAAGAAGCGATTCAAGGGCAAGCGCGTGGCCATCAAGATGCACCTGGGCGGCAGGGTGGGCTACACCACCATTCACCCGCTGCTGGTGGCGCGCGTGGTGCGGGCGGTCAAGGACGCCGGCGGGGAGCCGTTCGTCACCGACTCGCCCGGGGCGGTGCGCAACGCCCACGAGCGCGGGTACACGGCCGAGGTGCTGGGGGCGCCGCTGCTGCCGGTGGCGGGGGTCGCCGACAAGTTCGCCTACCCGCGGAAAGTGGGCTACCGCACGCTGAAGGAGGTCCACCTGGCCGGCAACATCGTCGACGCCGACGCCATGATCGTGCTCAGCCACGGCAAGGGCCACGGCCAGAGCGGCTTCGGCGGGGCGATCAAGAACATCGCCATGGGCTGCGTCGACTCGCCCACGCGCAGCCGGATCCACCGGCTCATGAGCGCCAGCTTCGAGTGGGACGCCTCCAAGTGCACGGGTTGCCTGCTCTGCCGCGACAACTGCCCCAACGACGCCATCACCTACGTCGACGGCAAGATCTCCATCTTCGATCACGCCTGCAAGTACTGCATGCACTGCCAGCTCGTCTGCCCCAACGACGCCATCACCATCGACCAGCGCGGGTACCGCTACTTCCAGCACGGCATGGCCCTGGCGGTCCGCGAGGCTCTCAAGTGCTTCGATCCCGGCCGCGTCTTCTACATCACGGTGCTGTTGAACATCACGCCGTTCTGCGACTGCTGGGGCTTCACCACGCCCTCGATCGTGCCGGACGTCGGTATCGTCGCCGGCGACGACATCGTCGCGGTGGAGACGGCCGCGCTGGACCTGATCAAGGCCGAGAACTTCATCGTCGGCTCGCTGCCGCCGCCGCTGAGCCGCAGCGGCTCCGGCCACCTGCTCCAGCAGATCCACGGCAAGGACCCCTACATCCAGGTCGAAGAGTGCCGCAAGCTGCGCCTGGGAGCAAAGCAATATCGGCTCTCCAAGCTGCGATAGCTATGGGGAGTCCACGAATTACACAAATTCCACGAAAGGACCGAAAGGCCTCTTCTTATTGAGCGATTCTGCCCGATTCGTGCAATTCGTGGACCTATTTCGCCGTTTCAGCTTCGTGAAATTCGTGAACCTCTTCTGCTGTTTCCCTTTCCTGCAATTAGTGTAATTCGTGGACCTCTTCTGCTGTTTCGGCTTCTTTTAATTCGCCGACTCATTTGTTGGAACGTGTGCAGACCGTGGCGGCTCCACTGTTCAAACATTGCTGCCCTCCGCTTATTCGTAATTTCCCCGGGAAAACGCGGATAAGCGTTCCTATAATCAGGTGGGCGATGAATAAGCAGTAATGATTGTCTGCCCCGGAAGGCCCGCCATGAACCTGGACGTGCTGAAGACGTTCTGCAACGTCGTGGAGTGCGGCAGCTTTTCCAAGGCCGGCGAGATGAGCCTCATTTCCCAGTCGGCCGTCTCCCAGCAGCTCGCCAAGCTGGAGCGGCGGCTGGGCACCCAGCTCGTGCAGCGCGGCGGCGGGCTGGTCACGCCCACCGAGGCCGGGCGGGCCTTCTACCGCGGGGCCCGGGACATCCTGCTGCGGTACGAGGCGCTGACGGGCGAGGTCCGCAGCGCGGCCGAGGGCATCCGCGGGGTGCTGCGGGTGGGGACGATCTATTCGGTGGGCATGTACAGCCTGGACGCGTACTTCAAGCAATTCATGCAGTTGCATCCGGACGTGACGCTGCGCGTGCAGTACATGCGGGCCCACAGCATCTACACGGCCGTGGCCGGCGGCGAGCTGGCGCTGGGCGTGGTGGCCTATCCTGAGCGCCAGCGGTCCATCCAGGTCATTCCGTTTGAGATTGAGGAGCTGGTGGCGGTGTTCGCCCCGACGCACCGGCTGGTCGGGCGGAAGTCCATCGCCGCCACCGAGCTCAACGGGGAGAGCTTCGTCGCCTTCGAGCCGGATGTGCCCACGCGCCGGCACATCGATCGGCGCCTCAAGGCCGCCAAGGTCGGCGTCGTCGTGACCATGGAGTTCGACAACAACGAGATCCTCAAGCGGGCCGTCGAGATCGGCGCCGGGGCGAGCATCCTGCCGTTGACGGTGATCGAGCGCGAAGTGGCGACCGGCAGCCTCTGCTACGCCCGCTTCCGCGACGAGCGCAAGTGGGTCCGCCCGCTGGGGATCCTCCGGCCGAAGGGGAAGACGCCAACCCGCGCCGAGAGCAAGTTCCTCGGCCTGCTCCGGCGGACGCAGGTGAAGGCGAAAAAAGGTTAGAGGTGAGAGGTTAGAGGTGCCAGAGCAGCGTGCGTCCAGCCTGATTTCCGTCGATCGGGGAGCTTCTGCGGCCGCGTGTTTTCGGCACCAAAAGAAGCAGCGACTCCCGGCGTTCTCTAACCTCTAACCTCTAACCTCTAACCTCTAACCTCTTCCTTCCGCTCACCCGGCGGGGCTGCCGCTCCATGAGGCCAAACAGTCGTGCGGCGGGATTGTTTCAACCGAACAGGCGGCGCCGCTTTCTTTGGCGGAAATGGGGTAGCGTCGCCCCTTTATTGCCAGGTCTTTTGCAGCTCGGCGATTTTGGCGAGCTGGTCCGCGGTGAGGGCGCCCTCGGCCGCGGCGATGTTCTGGCGGGCCTGCTGCGGCGTCTTGCCGCCGGGGATGACCACCGAGACGCCGCGCTGGGCCAGCACGTACCGCAGCGCCGCCTGGCCCAGGGTCTGGTTGGCCCCCTCCAGGAAGCGGAGCTGCTCGGCCCGATCGACGTACTTGGTGAAGGTCTTGTGGGCCCAGCCGCCGGGGGCGCGGAAGTCGCCCTTCGGCAGCGTGAATCCGGGCCTGTACTTTCCGGTCAGCGCCCCCCAGGCCATGGGCGTGCGGACGATGACGGCCAGCCCGGCCTCGTCGGCCGCCTGAAGCAGCGGCAGCGCGCGGACCTCAGCCATGTGGACCATGATCTGAATGGACGCGCAGCCGCCCTCGACGGCCGAGCGGAACTCCGCCATGGAGTCCAGGCTGGCCCCGTAGAAGCGGATCTTGCCGGCCTGCTGGAGCTGCTTGAGGGCCGCCCACGTCTCCGGGCGGGCGGAAACCTCCACCCCCGGGTTGTGCAACTGGTACAGGTCGATGCAGTCGGTCTTCAGCCGGCGCAGCGAGTCCTCGGCCGAGGAGACGATGAACTCCGGCGAATAGTCGGTGCGGAACTTGTCGCCCTCCCAGTACTTGCCCGTCTTGGTGGAGACGAATACGCCTTCGCGCCCGCCCAGAACCTCGCCGAAGACCTCCTCGCTCTTGCCGCCGCCGTACTCCTGGGCGGTGTCGAAGAAGGTCACGCCCGCCTCCAGGGCCGCGCGCATGGCCGCCTTGGACTCCTCCACCGGCGGGCTGCCCCATTGCCTCTCGCCGATGGACCAGCCGCCGAAGCCGATCTCGCTGACCTTCACGCCGGTCGTGCCGAAGTCTCGCTTTTTCATCGATTCGTTCCTTTCGCCATGCCTATACGGTGCTTTTGCCGCCATCGACGTCATTTGAGTTGTTTTCGCCGCACCAGGTTGGGCACATAGACTATTAGGGCCATGGGCAGCCCGATATGGAATAGCAGAGAAAGCAAACCCTCCAAGGGGTGTTTGAGAATCTTGAGTTGGTAAAAGGGCTCAATGATGAAGTCGTTCGCATGCGCCCAATAGTGGAATGGGAGCTTGCTCTTCAGGAGAGAGGTCGCAACCATCGCGGCGATGCATCCCACCAGGGCGCCCAGGGCCGCCCTGCGAAAGAGCAGTGCCAGTATCACGCCCGCGGGAACGGCAAAGGCCAGATATACAGCTCCTGTAAGCTCCAAGCATACGACGAAGCCGATGGCAGCCGTGAGTGAGATGGTCGGCATCAGGCGATGCTCCTGCCGCCGTCGACGTTGATGGTCTGGCCGGTGATGTAGTCGTTGGTCGCCAGGAAGACCACGGCCGCGGCGACGTCCTCCGGCTCGCCCTTCCGCCCGAGGGGAACGGGCTTGATCAGCCTGGCGACCGACTCCGGCGTCGCGTCCGGCGGGGGGGCGATCACGCCGGGGGCGACGGCGTTGACGCGGATGCCGTCGACCGCCAGGGCCTTGGCGGCAGAGATCGTCACCGCCGCCAGCGCCGCCTTGGACGCGCAGTATGCAACGAACGTCCGCCACGGACGAGAGGCCGAGATGTCGGTTATATTAATGATGCAGCCGCCTCCGCCGGCCCGCATCAACTCGGCGGCCGCCTGGATGCAAAAGGTCGGGGCCTTGGCGTTGACGGTGAGCAGCTTATCCCAGTTCTCCTCCGTAAGCTCCGCCAGCGGCGTGGGATAGAAAGTCGAGGCGTTGTTGACGAGCACGTCCAGCCGCCCGAACCGCTCGGCCGCGGCGGCGAACATGGCCCGGATCTGCTCGACGCTGGTCAGGTCGGCCCGGATGGCTTCGGCCTTGACCCCGAGGGCGCGGACCTGCTCGGCCGTGGCGTCCGCCTCGTCGACCGAGCGGTTGTAATGGACGATGACGCTCGCCCCGGCCCGCCCCAGCGCCAGGGCGATCGCCCGCCCGATACGTTGGCCGGCGCCCGTCACCAGCGCGACTTTCCCGCGAAGCTCCACGGCCGCATTGTAAGGCAAGCATGCCTCGACGGAAACCTCCGGGTGGACGGGAACCGGCGCGGCCGCCGCGCGTCGAAGCAGGCAAGCGGACTTGCTGAAAGGGAATCGATCATGCAACGAGGACTTGTCTTGATTGCGCTGGTGGCGCTGGCGTTCGCCGCTCCGGCCGGGGCGTATCCCGTCGGTCCGGCGCTGACACTCGAGGAACTCATCAAGCAGGCCGACGTGATCGTCAAGGCCAAGGCGGTTTCGGCCCGACCCATCGAGGACGTCTGGTTCACCGAATACCGCGGCTACGTGGTCTTCGCCACCGAGATGAAGGTCGTCTCGGTCCTCAAGGGCGATCTCAAGGAAGCCGACCTGGCCTTTCACCACTACGGGTACGATCCGAATCACCGCGACGGCTACGAGTTCTTGCCGCAGTTGTACAAGTTTGAGCCGGGGCGGAGTTACATCCTCTTCGCCAAGAGGACCGAAAGCCCGGGCATCCTCCGCCAGCTCTGGAAGCATCACAAGACCAGGGAAGACCAGGGGGTCATCCTGGCGGCCGACGACAAGCCCAGCCCGAAAGGGCGGTCCATCAAGGACGTGCTCTGGGCGGAGCTGACCGGCCTGCTGGCCAGCAGCACCTCGGCCGACGTCCGCTACGGCATCCGCCAGCTCAACCAGATGAGCGGGGGCGGCCTGTGGGGCACGAAGGATTTCGACCGCGAGAACGTGGCCGCGGCCATCATCAAGCTCATCCGGCACAAGGACGCGCCCGTCGCCGACGAGGCCATCCGGGCCATCGGGGCGAAAAGCCCGTATGTCGATGACGGGGAGGCGGCGTTCTGGCTGTGCACGATCGGCAAGGGTTCCATCAGCGGCCTGACCAGGCGCGACGCGAACGTGGTCAACCGCGCCGCCGGCAAGTTCTGGAAGGAAATCGTGGCCCTGATCGACGGCGACGCCGCGGCCAAGAGCCGCGCCCTGGCGATCCGGGCGCTGGGCCGGTCGGGCGTGAAGGAAATCGACAAGCCGCTGGGCCGCTGGACGAAGGACGCCGATGCCCAGGTCCGCCAGGCGGCGGCGATCCTGCTGGCCGATTTCCCCATCGAGCGGGCGGCCGAGCCGCTGACGAGGCTGTCGAATGACAAGGACCCCCGCGTGCGGCTCGGCGTGGCCCGGGCGGTCGGCTTCGGCCAGTTCGCCCGGCTGCTGCCGCTGCTGGATCGGATGCTCGAGGACAAGGACGCCAAGGTCCGCACGGCCGCGGCGCTGAGCCTGCTTTCCTTCGATCCCAAGCTCTCCAAGGACGTTCTGCTGGCCCACCGCAAGGACGCGGACTTCAAGTCCGTCTTCATCAACGCCCTGGCCGTCGGCGATGCCGGGGCGTACCTGGACGACCTCGTCGAGATCATCCAGAAGCGGTTGGAGCCGCGCGACTTCTGGGGCGGGCTGATGCCGTGGTGCGTCAGTTGGGAGATTCTCTTCGAATACGTCGGCCGTCACACGGGCGAGCAGCTCCAGTCGGGCAAGCTGGACAAGTATCTCGACGCACTGGAGCGGGCACACACGCTCAATGTCCGCAATTTCCGCAACAGCCTCCTCGAGCTGTCCGAGCGCAACGGCTTGGCCCAACGCGCCCGGAGGATCAGGCAGAAGTGAGCCCGCCAAGGCGCCTGCTCTGCTGTCGGCCGTAATCCGCCGGGAACTTTTCGGCCCGCCCGCGCGTCCAAGTAATCAGGAACGGTCATTAGGGAGAAGAGCCATGAAACGGACGAGTGCATTTCTGCTGACGGCGGCCTTCGCGGCCACGCTGGGCTTCGCGGCGGCCGTGGAGACCGAAGACGCCGGCGCCGCCGCCAAGGCGCCGCGGCACGTGGATCTGGTGATCTGCCTGGACACCTCCGGCTCCATGGGCGGGCTGATCGAGTCGGCCAAAACGAAGCTGTGGGCGGTCGTCAACGAGCTGGCGACGGCCAGGCCCCGGCCGGTGCTGCGCGTGGGGCTGTACCAGTACGGCGGCGGCAGGCTGGACGCGAAGGCCGGCTATGTGAAGAAGATGTGCGACCTGACCGACGACCTGGACACGGTCTACGGCAAGCTGTTCGCGCTGACGGCGAGCGGGTCCGTCGAGTACGTCGCGCGGGTCACGCGGGCGGCCACGCTGGAGCAGAAGTGGTCGGGCCAGGCTAATGCCCTGCGGATCATCTTCGTGGCCGGCAACGAGACGGCCCACCAGGACAAGCAGTACAAGCTCAAGGACGTCTGCGCCGCCGCGGCAGCCAAGGGGATCATCATCAACACGATCTACTGCGGGCGGGAGGCCGAAGGCCGGAGGACCGGCTGGGCCGACGCTGCCCGCTGGGCCGACGGGCGCTACGCCGCCATCGACCAGAACAGCGGCACCGTCACCATCACCACCCCCCACGACAAGAAGCTTGCCCGGCTCGGCGCCGAGCTGAACAAGACGTATGTGGCCTACGGCGCCGCGGGGCGGGCCGGGGCGGCCAACCAGATCATCCAGGACGGCAACGCCGCCAAGCTCGGCGTGGCCGTCGCGGCCGAGCGTGCCGCCGGCAAGGCCAACGGCCTCTACCGCAACTCCCGCTGGGACCTGGTCGACGCCCTCAAGGCCAACAAGGTCGATCTGGCCAAGGTCAAGGCCGAAGAGCTGCCGGAGGAAATGCGGAAAATGAACGCCCAGCAGCGCAAGGCCCACGTCGAAAAGCAGGCCCGCCGCCGCTCGGAGCTCCAGAAGGAAATCCAGACCCTCAACGCCAAGCGGGGCGCCTACGTCAAGGAGCAGATGACCAAGCAGGGGCTCAGCGACAAGAAGTCCTTCGACGCCGCCCTCCGCTCGGCCGTGCACGCCCAGGCCGCGGAGAAGGGGTTCAAGTTCCAAGAGGGCAAATGAGCGGGCGGCTCTTGACAAGTCGGTAGGGTGGCTGCTCGCAGCCACGCGTCATGGAATGACATATCGCGCAGGCGGTAGGGTGGCTGCTTGCAGCCACCTGTCATGCGATGAGACATCGCGCAGGCGGTAGGGTGGCTGCTTGCAGCCACGCGTCATGGAATGACATATCGCGCAGGCGTCGCCGGGAAGAAAGCAGTTCGCGTGCGTGCGAGCACGCACCCTACGCGCTGAAAGGGAGGTAGGAGGTGCGTGCAAGCACGCACCCTACGCCCCAGTCCCTGGTCCCTATGCCGTTCCCGGTCCCACGGTATTCGGTCTCACGGTCCCCAGTCCCTATCTGTTCCCTGTTGGTGCCATGCTTCTGCCTGCCCACCTCCGGTAGGTAGGCGGGCAGCAGAAGCATGCCACCCCGTGCTGCCCGTTGCCCGTTGCCTGGTCCCGTCTGGCGGGTTCCGGACTCCGTGTTCCGTGTTGCGGTCTCACCGTCTTCCGGTGCCACGGTATCCGGTCTCACGGTGTCGTTCTGTAGTCCCCAGTCCCAAGTCCCTATTCCCAGGTCCCTGGTCCCTGTCCCTACACCTTCACCGCGAAGCGTTCGCCTTTTTTGATGTCGCAGGCGAAGGCGGCGAGCAGCTCGGCCGCCCGCTGGAGGTCGCGGAGGTCCAGCATCTCCACGGTGGTGTGCATGTAGCGGTTGGGGATGCTCACCAGGGCCGACGGCACGCCGCCCTGGGCCCGGTAGATGGCCATGGCGTCGGTGCCGCCGCTGGTGGAAAAGGCCTCGAACTGGAGCGGGATTCTCTTTCGGCGGGCGAGCTTCCGCAGCCGCTCGACGACGAGGGGGTGGTTCTCGCGTCCGATGCTGATGGTCGGGCCCTTGCCCATCTTCACCTCGCCGTGCTGCTTGGCGTCGATGCCGGGGGTGTCGGTGGCGTGGGTGACGTCGATGGCGATGGCGGCGTCGGGCTTGACGTTGAAGACCGTCATGGTGGCCCCGATCAGGCCGACCTCCTCCTGCACGGTGGAGCAGGCGTAGATGGCGCAGCTCGGTTTTTTCGCGGCGGCGGCGGCGATCCGCACCGCCTCGATGGTCGCCCACGCCCCGGCCCGGTCGTCGAAGCCGCGGGCGACGGCGACGTTGTCGTCGAGCTGCTCGAAGTCGTCCACGAAGGTGGCCGGGTCGCCCACGCTGACTTTTCTTTTGGCCGCCTTGCCGTCGGCGGCGCCGATGTCGATGAAGCTCTCGTGCAGCTTGGGCGGCTTCTTTTCCTTGTCGCGCTCCTGGAGGTGGATGGCCGGGGCGCCGATGACGCCGCGGACGACGCCCTTGGCGGTGTGGATGTTGACGCGCTTGCCGCGGATCAGGGCCGGGTCCACCCCGCCGATCTGCTGGACGTAGATGTAGCCCTTCTCGTCGACGTGCTTGACCATCAGGCCGATCTCGTCGGCGTGGGCGTCCAGCATGAGCTTGTGGTCGCCGCGGGGGTTCAGCACGGCCACGGCGTTGCCGTAGGCGTCCGTGCGGACCTCGTCGGCGAAGGCCCGGGCGTAGTCGCACCAGATTCTCTGCCCGGCCGACTCATGCCCGCTGGGCGAGGGGGTGGTCAACAGCTCCTTGAGGAACTCCAATGATTCTCGTCGCATCTCGTTTTCTCCCGTCCGGCCTGCATGGCCGCGGGAGATACTATGCCAGCCGCGAGCGCGTTTGTCGAGGGGCAAGCGGCCTGACCTATCCGGAGTTTGCCGACCCGGGCTGGGAGCTGACAACTGCGTGGGTGGCAAGAGCCCCATCGGGGCGTCTTTCTTAGCCCCGTGCGAGAGCACGGGGGAACCGGCGGCGGAAGCGGCGCAGCCCCATCGGGGCGTCTTGACCGGGTGGGGAGCTAAGACGCCCCTACGGGGCTCCAGGGCGGTGAAGGCCTCCACCTCCCCGGGCTGGCGCCCGGGGCAAAGAAAGGCGCCCCTGCCGGGGCTACCTATGGAACTGGGGATAAGTCAGGGTAGCGGCATAGTTGGACGGTCCGCGACGGCGGATTGTCCCGCGAAGGGTGCCGGGCACGGTTTCAGTCGTGGCGGTCGCCCCGGCTACGGCATGATCACGCTGTCGATGACGTGGATCACGCCGTTGCTGCACTTGATGTCAGTCTGGGTGACCCTGGCCCCGTCCACCATGACCTCGCCGTCGGCGGCGGTGATCTTCAGGTCGCCGCCCTGGAGGGTTTCGGCCGACGTCAGGGCGGCCACGTCCTTGGCCATGACGTTGCCGGGCACGACGTGATACTTCAGAATCGACTGCAGGGCCGACCTCTTCTCCGGCCGGAGGAGGTCCTCCAGGGCCCCGGACGGCAGCTTGGCGAAGGCCGCGTTCGTCGGGGCGAAGACGGTGAATGGGCCCTCGCCCTTCAGGGCGTCGACCAGCCCGGCCGCCTGCACCGCCTTGACCAGTGTGCCGAAGGAGGGATTGGCGGCGGCCGTGTCCACGATGTCCATCTTCTGCTGACAGCCCGTCCCCGCCAGGCAAGTCACCGACATGAGGACGGTTACAGAAAGCAGCTTGCACGTGCCCTTTGCGCTCATCGTTAGCCTGCCTTTCATACCCGCAACCGTGGGAATTGAAAAAGATCCGAACCTGCCCGCATTGTCCTGGTAATTATAGGCAGCCCGGGGCGCGGAGGTCGCCGGAAACCGTTTTGGTGAAGGATGCCGGGGTGGCTGCCTTGCCGGACCGGCGGCGCCCCGATGCCCCCTTGCCGGAGCCGGGAGAGTGCTTGCTGCTGGCGGATCGTGATCGCATCGTCGGAAAGGCCCGCGGCGGCTACGGGCGGACTTTGCCGGGGAAGTGCCTGCTCAAGTGCGTCCGCGGAGATGCCGATGAGTCCAGCATGATTGCGCGAAGGGGCATCCCTGCGTGTGCGCGCGGCGCGTTCAGCCTGCTGGAATTGATGATCGTGGTGGTCATTGTTGCTGTTCTCGCGGCCATCGCGATTCCGCGAATATCACGCAGCGCCGAGGGCGCCGCGGAGTCCGCGCTGAAGCAGGACCTGCGGGTCGTCCGCAACGCCATCGAGATGTTCACCGTCGAGCACGGCGGCAAATTGCCGGCGTCCGTCAGTGACGGCACGAACAAGGTCGGGACGCTCGAGTGTTTCCAGGCGCACCTGTGGTATTACTCCAACGCAGGTGGCGTAATCTCCAAGATCAAGCAGACGGGGTACCCGTTCGGGCCGCATCTGAAGAAATTCCCCAAGGGACCGGTGGGACCCGCGGCAGGCAGGATTACTGTCAAGATGGTGAAGGACGGCAAACCGCTGACCGGTGAGGCGAAGCCGGACGAGCCGTGGAGATACGACTACACGACGGGCGAGTTCATCTTCAACTGGGACGCCCTCTCCAGCGACGGTGTGACAAGGTACGATCAGTTCTGATCGGACGGCAGAGCCGATCCCATCAGTCCGCGCGGATCCGGGGTAGGGGGCATACACAACTCGTAACACCTGACGCCGAACGCAGCACATCACCGGCTACTTGGTAGGGTGGCTGCTCGCAGCCACGCGTCATGGAATGACATATCGCGCGGGCGTCGCCGGGAAGAAAGCAATTCGGGTGCGTGCGAGCACGCACCCTACGCCCGGCCCCCATGCCGGCGCCGCCTCAGGGCCCAAGCGCCCAAAGCCAACAGCACTGCACAGGCCGGCTCGGGCACGGGCCAGGCGTATCAGTCGTTGTAGTTGTCCGCCCAGATGGTATAGTCGCCGCCGTCAGTGACGCCGTCGCCGGTGAAGTCGCCCTCCAGCCAGCCTCCGGTTTGGGCGTAGTGGTCCGCCCAGAGGGTGTAATCCCCGCCGTCCACGTTGCCCGGCGCCCTTATCGCACGAAGCGCACACCACCAGCGCTGAGCGATTGAGCTTGTCCCTTCGGGACGGAACGAACCTCCGAGCGATGGGCCCTGCCCCCGGGGCGCTTACCATCCTATCGCTTTATCCCGATTCGTCAGGAGGAAAGCCCACGCCGCCGACGAAGGAAGCCCAGACAACCGAGGGCCAGCATCCCCAGCGCGGCGGGCTTGCCCGCCGTAGCGGCTGTCGCTGTCAACCGGATCTCCTTCTCCGCCCGGCCGTCAGCATCGCCCCGCCCGCCAACAGCAGGATCGTGCAGGCGGGTTCAGGAACGCAGTGATGCTCGATCCGGCCGGTGACCAGAACGTCGCGCCCCCGCACGTCGATGGAGATCCACTCGGGGTTGAAGGGGATAATGTCCCGGAAGCTTCTGTACTCCGCGATGCTCATGTTCTCGGGAACCTCGCCGACGAAGATGGGCTCGTCGACCAAGCGCCCGATGAGCCGCTGTTCTTCTTCCAACGTCCAGCCCGGGTCCGGAAGCGGGGGAGGGACATCCGGCGGCCATTCGCAGGTCGCCCAGTTGTACACGATGCCGACCTCGGCGCCCGGCCCGGCGGGGTCGATCGTGATCCAGACCTCCACCTCTTTCCAGCGGGTGAAGTCCTTGGGGCCGTTGTAGAACCACTGGTTCCACCAGCGCGTCAGAGGATAGTAGTACCAGCCGCCCACGCCCGTGCCGTCGTCATAGCCCGTCCCCGAGCCGCCGACGATCTCGCCGTCGGCATCAAACATAATCTCGAACTCATCAATCTCCGCCACTGCCGTTGCGGCGCACAAGGCCACCACCAGCAGGCTCACCAAAGGGATTCTGCGTCGCATCTGCCGCTCCTTTCATCCGCTCCCTGCACCACTCGATTGCCACAGGGCTGATCCGCCGCCACAGACGGAACAGCCAGCACCGACACCACAACTACCCGTGAGCTTTTGAGCGGAGCTTTCCTCCCAGCGAGCAGAACACCCCCCGAGTTGATCCCATTATTCTACCAACGCACCCCGATATGTCAAGAGGAATGTGAGACCAGGGAAAACGGTTGTCAGGAAGTGCGGGGATGGGGATATTCGGGAACCGGCGAAAGAGGCGGAACTCACGTGCCCGGCGTGCCTGCTGCTCCTGCGCCGCGCCCGCAGGCGCCGGGCGTGACCGAACCAGCCCCGATCCCGATTCATCGGGATCGGAACTTCCGCCGGCGCCGCCTTAGCGCCAGCCCACCCACTGCCAGCAGCGTGAACATGGCGGGTCCGGGGATGATTCCGCCGGTGCCGACATGACGGTAGCACACGACGGAACGGCGGGAGGGCGTGGGGCCACGGAGACGGTCTGCTCCCACCTGCCCCAAACGCTCGGATGAAGGCCGTTCCGGGCGCAGTTCCGGCCCGACGGCGGGCAGACGACTACTTACGAGGACCGAAACGCCCTTGACAGAGCCTGGAGATACGGAAGAATCATCGCAAAGGCCCATGGTGGTCGTGGGCTACGAATTCATATGGGAAATGTCAGTTGACAGGCCGCACGGCGTCTTTGAGAATCGCCCCGCAGCCCCTGTGGAGGGAGGCATGCCATGAGGGACCCGGACAGGATGAACAGGCGGGAATTCCTCCGGGGCGCGGCCGGCGCCGCCGTGGCGGCTGCCGTCGGGCCGAGCGCTACCGCCACTGCCGCGAAGAAGCCGAGGATGAGAGACAAGCCACCGAACGTCCTGCTGATCATGTCGGATGAGCACAACGCCGGCGTGACCGGCTGCTACGGCAACGACCTGGTCCGCACGCCCAACCTCGACCGGCTCGCCGAGCGCGGCGTGACCTTCGGTGCGGCCTACACGAACTCCCCGCTGTGCGTTCCGGCCCGACTGGCGTTCACCGCGGGCAAGTACGTCAGCCGGTTGGGCGCCTGGAGCAACAACTGCTGGCTGCCCACCGGGGACGAGACACCGTCGATCGCCCGGGTCATGACCGCCGCCGGGTATGATTCGCTGCTGTGCGGAAAGATGCACTACGACCCCGCCCGCCGCTACGGCTTCACCGAGATCGGGGGGAACATGAACCGCTACCGCAAGAACGGTCGTGGGCGGCGGCGACGCGCCGAAGATGAGAGCATTGACACCCGCTCCCGCGACCAGCGCTTCGCCAATTTCCACACCGGCAGGACCTCCGGGGTGCTGGCCCACGACCGCAGGGTGAGCGCCGGCGCGGTGGCGTTCCTCTCCCGGCGGAAGCGCACCGACAAACCGTTCTTCTTGTGCGTCGGCTACGTCGCGCCGCACTTCCCGTTGATTGTGCCGAAGACGTATTGGCAGCCGTACGCCGGCAAGGTGCCCATGCCGGTGCTGCCCCAAGGCCACGTCCAGGCCCAGCCGCTGAACTACCACCACCTTCGCCGGGGGTTCGGCGTCGTCGAGACGGATCCCAAGCTCGTCCGCCGCGGGCGGGAGCTGTACTACGGCCTGACGAGCTGGCTCGACAACGAGATCGGAAAGGTGCTGAAGGCGCTGGAGGGCGCCAGGCTGAACGACAACACCGTCGTCATCTACACCTCCGACCACGGGGAGAACATGGGCGAGCACACCCTGTGGTGGAAGAACTGCATGTACGACCACGCCGCCCGCGTGCCGCTGATCGCGTCGTGGCCAAAACGGTGGACCGGCGGGCAGCGGCGGGCGGGCGTGTGCTCGTTGCTGGACCTGGTCCAGACCGTCGCCGAGCTGGGCGGCGGGCGCTGCGGCGGCGACTGGAACGGCGATTCCATGCTCGCCTGGATGGACGACCCCAACGCCAGGTGGAAGGACTTCGCCGTCAGCGAGTACTACGCCCACAACATCGCCTCGGGATACGCCATGCTCCGCGCCGGGCAGTGGAAATACGTGTATCACACGCGGCCGGACAAGCGCCAATCGGGCGAGCGGGAGCTGTACGACCTGGCGGCCGACCCCGGCGAGTTCGACCGCCTGGACGGCCGGGGCCAGCACAAGCAGCGCCTGGAGCAAATGCACGCCGCCCTGGTCAAGGAGCTGGGCGCCGACCCCGACGAGTGCGAACTCCACTGCCGAGCGGATTACCGAAGAGGCTACGGGCGGTAGACACGTCCATGCGAGACGTCGATACGCTGGGAAGAGCTGACCAGTGACGACTTCGCCAGGGCCGTGCCTGCCTGCCTGCGTCTCCGCCGGAGAGGCAGGGAGGCGCTAGGCGGGCGGGCTTGCCCGCCGTAGCGGCTATCGCTGTCAGCGGCATCTGCTTCTCCCCCCGGCCGTCAGCATCGCCCCGCCCGCCAACAGCAGGATCGCGCAGGCGGGTTCGGGGATGCTGCCGCCTGTGCCATAGCCGCCTGCCTGCTTGCCCGCCTGACACCTGCGCGAGGACTTGCAGGCGGGGCCGGTGGGCAGGCCAGCGGCAGGCAGGTAGTTGTCGGCCCAAAGGGGGAAGTCCACGAAATGAGCCTGAGCAACATGTGGCCTCCGGCCCAGGCATGATCGTGCTGGTCGGAGAAGCTGGACTCAGGCCTGTGAAATCTCTTGGAACTGGATGGGAGGGCCAAAGGGACAGTTCTCGGGCTGGTCGCCGCCGGGAAGGCATATCAGGGAGAGCCTTGGGTGGCCACCTGGAGTGCCACCCGAACAGAGCGCCAATCCGCAAGGGCCAACGATAGATCGCCAATCCGGTGCGACAAGGCGCTTCAGGACTGTTTCGTCCGAGATCCCGGGCCGCCTCCGCCCCGTGTCACAGAGCCGCCTTGCTGGGCATGCGATCCTCGATTGCCGCCCTGCCCGATTATCCTATTTGATCCGCCAGTGAGCGCTCGGTTCGAATGGGCCGTAGCGATTCGAGTGGAGTCCGATCGCCCACCCGCTGGAGGAGGTCCGGGAGGTGAGACAGTCTGAGTCTCAGGTCCTGCTAGATCGAAGGCTCGGTGGACCACTTCGCTCGTCAACACTGGCCCAGATTGACTTTGTGCGATCTGCTGAATCTTTTGAAGAATGGCGGTCCCGTCCTTGGGATCCAAATTGCTGTAGTCGAATGTTGGCCTAACGACATGAAGGGCAATTCCCTTCTCGCGGGCGACGGACTTGGCCCCGGCCGTGAAGTCAGAATTCGTGATCATGACCGCTTTGTGGGCGCGCAACTCTTCCCTTACCTGCTGCAGTAGCAGGACCTCCCCCTGCTTGACCTTGGCGGTTCCCCTCCATTTGGCGTTTGCGATATTGAAATACTCGCAGACCGTGTCGCCTGTTGTCCAAAAAAGGTCAATCTGATGCAGAAGCTCAGGGGATGAAGGTCGCTTTGAGCCTGGGAGAACACCGGACTGCACACTGCCCACGGGGACACCGAGTTGTGTGCCCAGAAAGTACCGGCAGAGCTCCTCATATTGCTTCGAGGTCATCGTGATGCTCCGTCATATCGTCAGTTGGCATTTCACTCGGGATTTTCACGTATCCTACCAACGCCTTACCGTATGTGTCCACGCTACACGGGCGAGGAATCCTGCCCCCAGGCGAATACCATCCTATCCCATTATCGCGACGCGTCAGCAGGAATAGGGTTTGAGTCCCGCCCTGACCCGCCGGCGACGGCTCGGAGGGGGAGAGGCGTCGGGGGATCTTTCTCCATTTTGCGCTTGACGAGGACAACGAAGAATGTTATATGGACAGCTAACAGGCAATGGACAGGGACCAGGGAATAGGGACTTGGGACCAGGGAATAGGGACCAGGCACCAGGGACCAGGGAACGGACAGGGGCTTGGGACTGGGGACCGTGGGAGGGTGGAACCGGAATACCGTGGGACAGGGAACGGCAACGACGGAGCCGGTAGCCAGTAGCCAGTAGCCAGCAGCCGGAGCCGGAGCCAGTGCCCGGAAGCCAGGAACCAGTAGCCAGTAGCCAGTGCCCGGAAGCCAGGAACCAGTAGCCAGTAGCCAGTCGCCGGAAGCCAGGAACCGGTAGCCAGTAGCGGGGAGCCGGGGTCACGTCGGGGCCCAAGCCGGCCGCGAAGCGGCGCCGGCGAAGCCCACCGAGCCGGGTGGGTCCCAAAAGGCATCAGAATTGAGCTCGACAGTGGAGATGAAGAATCTGATTTTGTTGGTTGATGGAAGGCACATACGCCCGCACAACGGGCGGGGCAGGTAAAGCGCGGTAATCCTTTTAAAACAAGGACGTACGATTGTTCTGGATTTACAGCTTGATTCTGCCGAGAAGGATGTTAAGATGTAATAGGCCCTAACAACAGTTAAATGAACGAGTAGGCTAACATAGAGACGGTGTTGCTATGTCAGAGATGACGATTCCTCAGCTTGCTAGGGAGATGGGCCTGAGCCGGATTGTAGTCTATAACCGGGTCAAGTCTGGGCAGATCCCCGCTCGCAGGGTGGGCCGGGCTTACCTCATCTCGCCGGCGACGGTGAAGCGCTTGCTGGGCAAAGAACTGACACCCGCCCAGCGTCGATGGATTGACGCTGCGGTAAGGAGAGTTGTCGCGGAATACGGGGATCTTCTTAAGTGCCTCGGCGCGGAATAGCAGAACGGATAACGCTGGCCCAAGTCGAGCACATGGCCTTCCGGTTGGCTCAGGAGCTCCTGACTCTCGATGAGCCGATACCGGATTTCTCTACGCGGTTCCCCGGCGCAGTGGAAAGCTGCCTGGAGGTGCCTTTCCAAAAGTTCTACGGCCACCAAGCGTATCCCTCGCTTGTTGCTAAGGCTGCCATTTTGTTCTACCTGATGATCAAGAACCATCCCTTCCTGAACGGCAATAAGCGAATAGCGGTAATGACGTTGCTGATCTTCTTGCTCATGTACGGCAAGTGGGTAGCAGCGGATCAGCAAGAGTTCCTCGACTTCACGCGCTGGGTCGCAGGAACCGCAGCGAACGAGAGTAAGTTTGCTGTCCTGGCTATTGAGGCTTTCTTGCGAAGGCACATCCGGGCTGCAACAAGCTAAGAAAGCATGGTGCGGCGGAAGCGCAACCCGAAGAAGCCCGGCTCGAAAGAGGATCGCGTGAAGCTGGACGCTAAATGGCGACTGGGCCCGGGGAACGGGCAAACGCAGGCCGGCAATGCGAGACGGGAACCCCTGCGTGCTTGCCCGCCTGACACCTGCCCGACGATTTGCAGGCGGAGCCGGTGAGCAGGCCAGCGGCAGGCAGGCGTAGCCGGAAACCCGGGCCGAGAACGGCAACAGCCGCGGGGCAGGGCCGACGGCCGTTTGGGAAGAATAGGCAAAATGGGGAAACAAGCACTCAAACAAACAAGGTTATCGGACGCTGGAAATCGGGAAGGGCTTACGCGCCAAGGACTTGGGGATTTTCAAACCGTTCTCAATGGTTCTCAATGGTACTCAACGGTACAGAATGGTACTCAATGGTACTCAATGGTTGCGAATGGTGCTGAACGGTTGCGGTTCGTTCCCATTCCGGCCGGCGGGTTTTTCCCACCCGGCCGTCAGGCGAGCCGATATAATGCGTGCCATGAATGAATCCTCCCTCAAGGCCCTGCTGGAGTCGGTGCGTGCGGGCCAGACCGACGTGGCCGAGGCCCTACAGCAGCTCCGCCGGCTGCCGTTCGAGGACCTGGGCTTCGCCGCGGTCGACCACCACCGGGCGATCCGCTGCGGCTTCCCCGAGGTGATCTTCTGCCCGGGCAAGTCGACCGAGCAGGTGGTGGCGATCTTCGCCAGACTGGCCGCGACCGGCAACAACGTCCTGGCCAGCCGGGCCGAGCCGGAGATCTACCGGGCCATCGCGGAAAGGTTTCCCGTGGCCGAGTATCACGGGCCGGCGCGGGCGATCACCCTGCGGCAGGGCGAGCGGGTCGAGCCCGTCGGTCACGTGGCCATCGCCGCGGCCGGAACCAGCGACCTGCCGGTGGCCGAGGAGGCGCGCGTGACGGCCGAGATCATGGACGCCCGCGTGACCACACACTACGACGTGGGCGTGGCCGGGCTGCACCGGCTGCTGGGAGCGACCGAGCAGTTGCAGCAGGCGAACGTCATCGTCGTGGTCGCCGGCATGGAGGGGGCCCTGGCCAGCGTCGTCGGCGGCCTGGTGGCCGTGCCCGTCATCGCCGTGCCCACCTCCGTCGGATACGGCGCCAGCTTCCACGGGCTGGCGGCACTGCTGACGATGCTGAACTCCTGCGCGGCCGGCGTGTCGGTGGTGAACATCGACAACGGCTTCGCCGGCGGGTACATCGCGGCGGTGGTGAACAGACAGACGGCGGGGAACAAATAGGGACTAGGGACCAGGCACCAGGGACCAGGCAAGAGGCAACAGGCAACAGCGAACAGATAGGGACTTGGGATCAGGGACTTGGGATTAGTGAACAGGGGACAGAGCAGATGAAGAGCGGCGGCGACGATCCGGTGGAAAGCGTCGTTGAGCTGCCCGGGCTGCCGGCGCGGCCGCGGGACGCCCACAAGGGCCACTTCGGCCGCGTGCTGGTGGTGGGCGGCTCGCGCGGGATGATCGGCGCGCCGGCGCTGGCGGCCAACGCCGCTGGCCGCGGCGGGGCGGGGCTGGTGACGGTGGCCGTGCCGGAAACGGTGCAGTTGACGGTGGCGTCGCTGTGCCCGTGCGCGACTTCGCTGGCGCTGCACTGCGGCGGCGACGGGGAGCTGACCCCGCAGGCGGGCCGGCAGGTGCTGACGGCGGCGGGCCGCTGCGACGTGCTGGCCGTGGGGCCGGGCATGGGCGTCTCGGCCGGGGCCGGGCAGCTCGTCACGGCCGTGCTGGACCTGAAGAAGCCGGTGGTGATGGACGCCGACGGACTGAACAACCTCGCCCGGATCGACCGCTGGGCGCAGCGGCGGCACTGCCCGGCCGTGCTGACCCCGCACCCGGGGGAGTTCGCGACGTTGACGGGCAGGTCGATCGATGAAATTCAGGCCGATCGCCGGGGTACCGCCGTCGCGGCCGTCCGCGCCTGGGCGGCCGAGGCCAAGGCCGCCGACGCCCCGCTGGTGCTGGCGCTGAAGGGCGCCGGCACCGTGGTGACCGACGGGCGGCGCGCGCTGGTCAACCGGACGGGCAATCCCGGCATGGCCACCGGCGGCACCGGCGACGTGCTCACCGGGCTGATCGCCGCCTTCATCGGACAGGGAATGGAACTCTTCGAGGCGGCCTGCCTGGGGGTGCACCTGCACGGCCTGGCCGGCGACCTGGCCGCCGAGAAGTTCGGGCAGGTCTCGATGATCGCCTCCGACCTGCTGGAGCTGCTGCCGGCGGCGCTGGCGCGGGCGCGCTGAGGCCGCTGGCGGTCGGCGGGCCAAGACGCATGCAGAGACAGCAATACGTGGGGCAGACCTACGGGCGAACCCGGCGAGGCGCGGACCCCCGCCGTCGTCGCACGCGAGGACGGGGCGGCTGAGCCGGCCGGGGGCGCGGGCCCTCGTCGGATGCGGCCACGGGGTTCTTGGTCAGGGGCGTGCCGCGGATCGTCAGCTTGCCGAACGCGGCCTCTCGGGATTGGCTGATGAAGAAACCGAGGCGGAAGCCGCCGTTGACCAGCGAGGCCGCCGCCTTCAGATTGCCCACGGCCGTGCCGTTGACGATCAAGCTGAACTTGCCGCTGCCGTCGTGGAGGATCTGCACGCGGTAGGGCTGCGTGCGGGAAGGAAGCTTGCCGAGGGAGCGCCGGCCGCCGAGCCCGCCGACGTACCACACCGTGCCGCCCTGGTGCCCGACGCAGAAATATGGGTTCGCGTGGGGCTTTTGCAGGTTGTCGTTCAAGGCCAGCACCGCCATGATGCTGCCCGGCCCGGCGGCGATGTAGCTGACGTGCAGCGGGCGGTCGGCGCGAAAGCGGACGTTGTTGTAAATGTCGCCGCCGCCCCTGGCGACCGCCAGGGATGCCTTCGCCGCCGTCCACCGGCCGCGAACGATGGTCCAGTCTTTCAGCTCTCGCGAGGAGGCGAACGCATACGACAGCTTCACCGATCCGTCGGGGTTGAAGGCGACCGTCCCGGCCAGCTTCTTCAAGGCCCGACGGAGCATTTGGGCGGGGTTGTTGGGCAGCGCCGCCAGCATGGACCGGGCCTGCTCGCGGTAGGCCTTCACCCGGACCGCCATGCTGCTGTCGGCCTCGACCTGTGCCTCCAGCTCGGCGCAGACGTCCAGCAGCACCTCCAGCAACGGCGCCTTGACGCCGCGCTCGGCCCGCAAAGCGGCCTTGTGCAGCATCTCGGCCGCGGCAAAGGCGGTGTCCGCGCTGAGCTTCTTGCCGGCGGCGCGCTGGCGCAGGCTTTGGGCCGGGGCGGCCCATTCATGCCCGGCCTTGGCCAGATGATCGGCCGCCGCGATCGGGTTGCCGTCGCGGAGCAGGTGCAGCAGGCCGATCTTCTCATGCGTCTTCTTGACCAGCGGCGGGTTCTTGCCGGCGACGGCGGCCGCCAGCTCCCTCTCGGCCGCGGCCAGCTCGCGCTTGACCACGCGCACGCGCTGGATGCGCATGTTGGTCAGCGTCAGCTCCTCGACCGTCTCGGTGAGGTTCGCTGTCCTGGCCGCGCCCAGGGCGCTGAGAATCTGGGCCGCGGCGCTGTTGTAGTCGCCGGCGGCCTCGTACTCCTCGGCCAGCTCGACCATGGCTTCCACCAGGCCGGGTGCCAGAAGCTTTCGACGGTCTCGGCCGGCCCGGTTCAACTGGCTCTGCCGGATGTTCACCGCCCATTTGGCCCGCTCCAGCTTGGTCAGCCCCTCCAGGGAGGACCAGCCATCCAGCGCCTGCCGGGCGACGTCGGCGGAGTCGCTGCTGCCGACGGCCAGCGACACCTCCATGGCCGCGCGCGCCAGTTCGGCCCGAACGGCCGGCGGGTTGCTGCCGTCGGCGCTGGCCGCCAGCAGAATCCGGGCGGTCTTGAGGTCGTCGTCCTTATCGGCGGTGCCCTTGACCTGCCGGATCTCCGCCCCGAACTTCTGCTCGACGGTCTTGCGGGCGGCGGCCTTGTCGGCTTCGCTGATCGCGGCCGGCGCGGCGGCGGCGCAGAGGCAGACGGCCGCGCACACAGCCGCGAAACTCCCTGGCGTTTTTCTCATGGCGTTTTCCGCTTCTGCTGCCCTTCGTATACGCGGCGGCCCTAGCCGGGCTGCGCCTTCCTCGGCTTGACACCCTCTCCGGTCCATTCTACCATCGCCTCGGCCTGCATGCAGGAAGCTCGCGCATGGTTAAACACATTTCAAGGGGCGTCGTTGCGGCGTGTGTGCTGCTTGGCTGCTGGTCTGCCCCGGCGGAGGCCGCCCCGCGCCCGCGGATCGTCACGTTCTCCCCGGCCCTTACGGAGATCGTCTTCGACATGGGCCTGGGCGAGCACGTCGTGGGCGTGACCCGCTTCTGCATCCTGCCGAAAGGCGAAACCAGGCCCCGCGTCGGCGACGCCGCCGCCGTCAACGCGGAAGCCATCCTGTCCGTTCGCCCGGACCTGCTGCTGGTGCAGACGAAGCACACGGAGCGATTTGAAGGGGTTCGTCAGCTCGACCCCCACGTCAAGGTCGAACCTTTCGAGATCGAGACGGTCGCCCAGATCAAGGAGGCGGTTCGGCGCATCGGCCGGATCGTCGGTCGGGAGCAGCTCGCCCGGCGGACGCTTCAGCGATACGAGAGCAAGCTCCAGGCGGTCGCCGGCGAGGTCGAAGGTCGCAGTCGTCCTCGGGTGCTCTTCGTGATGGGCACCGAGCGTCCGGCGGCCGCCGGGCCGGGAAGTTTCGTTCACGACCTGATCGAACTCGCCGGCGGGGCGGACGCCGGCGCGTACGTCACCGGGAATGGGCCTTGGCGCCAGACCCACATTGATGAGATCGTCAAGAAGGCCGCCGCGGAGGTGTTGATCTGCCAGGTCGGCGGCGCCGCCCAGGCCGAGGCGGCCGAGCGGTACTGGCTTCAGTGGAAAGAGCTGCCGGCCGCGCGCTCCGGTCGCGTCTTCGTCGTGTGGGATCCGCACTGGTCCATTCCCTCGACCCGGACGGCCGACTTGGCGTCGAGGTTGGCGGAGATGATTCACGCCCCGCCCACGTCGGAGGCCGCGGGCGTCAGGCAGATTCGCATCTGGCAGGCACGGCTGGTGCGGCTTGCCGCGGCCGGGGCGATCGGCATCGGCCTGGCGGTGGCGGGCATGGCCTTGCAGGGGCTTCTGCGCAATCCCCTGGCCGAGCCGTACATCCTGGGCATCTCCAGCGGCGCCGGCGTGGGCGTGATGCTGGGACTGGCGGCGGCCGGCTGGGCGGCGCTGCCGGCCTGGGCGACGACGCCGGTGCTGGCGTTCGTGGGGGCGGTGCTGACCAGCGGCCTCGTGTATCTCATCGCCCAGCGCCGAGGGCGCCTGGACCCGTACTCCATGATCCTCTCCGGCGTGATCGTCAACGCCTTCAACGGGGCGATCATGCTGACGATCTACCTGTACGTCGACCCGTACCGGATTGCCGACTTCGCCCGCTGGGGCATGGGGCAGATCCCCGACACGATCGAGCTGACGACGCTGGGGATATGCTGCGGCTGCATTCTCGTCGGCGCGGTCGCCATCACCCTCCGCGGGGCGGCCTTCAACACGCTGGCGTTGGGCGACGACGTGGCCGCCTCGGCGGGCGTGGCGGTGCACCGGCTGCGGCTGGAGACCTTTGCCTTCGTGGCGTTGATGACGGCCGCGGCCGTGGCCCTGGCCGGGCCCATCGGGTTCGTCGGGCTGATCGTCCCCCACATCTGCCGCATGATCTTCGGCCCGGAGCACCGCCGCCTGGCCATCTTCAGCGCGATCTTCGGGGCGGCCTTCCTCATCCTCGCCGAGATGCTCTGCCGCAGGGCTGGCCCGTGGATCGGGGTCAGCCTCATCCCGGTGGGAATCCTCACCGCCCTGTCGGGCGGGCCGTTCTTCCTGGTTCTGCTGCGGCGGCGCTTCAAGGAAGCCGGCGCATGAGCGAAGCCCCTCACATATTGCAGGCCCGCGAGCTGCTCTTCGCGTATCGGCCGGGCAGGCCGGTCCTGCGCGGCGTGGATTTCTCCGCGGCGACGGGGCGGCTGGTCTGCCTGCTCGGGCCCAACGGCTCGGGCAAGACGACCCTGCTGCGGTGCGTGCTGGGGCAGCTCCGCCCGGAGAGCGGGAGCATCCTCCTGGACGGGCGGGCGCTTTCGGAATACTCGCCTCGCGCCCTGGCTCGGCTGTGCGCCTACGTGCCGCAGTTTCCGACCTCGGCCTTTGCCTTCGCCGTGCAGGAGCTGGTGCTGATGGGGCGGTTTGCCCATACCGGGCTGCTGGGGCTGGCCAGCAAGCACGACGTGGCGGTCGCCCGGCAGGCGATGACGATGACCCAGACGCTGGACTTTGCCGAGCGGACGCTGGACGAACTTTCCGGCGGCGAGGCCCAGCGCGTGATGCTCGCCCGCGCCCTGGCCCAGCAGCCGCGGGTGATGCTGCTGGACGAGCCCACCAGCCACCTGGACGTGAAGAACCAGCTTGCCATTTACCGCATGATGGTCCGCCTGGCGCACGAGTGGCCGATGGCGGTCGTCTGCGTCAGCCACGACATCAACCTGGCGGGGCGATTTTCCGATGAGATGGTCTTGATGCGCGAGGGCGTCGTGATCGCCGCGGGCCGGCCGGCTGAAGTCATCCGCGCCGACGTGCTCGGCCGGACCTACGACGTGGAAGTCGAGCTGGTCGACGCCGGCTCGGACGTGCCCATGGTGGTGGCGCATTGACCGGCTGTTTCCATTTGGGAGGGAGTCAGACAAGGTGAGCGTTGAGGTGATCCAGGGACTGGACGCGCTGCCCGCCGCCGCCCGAGAGTGCGTGCTGACGGTCGGGAACTTCGACGGCGTTCACATCGGGCACCAGCGGATTCTCCGCGCCGCCCGGGCCCTGGCCGATGAGGCCCGATCGCGCGTATGCGTGGTCACCTTCGATCCTCCGCCGGCCGCGATCTGCCGGCCCGGGCAACCGCCGGAGTTGATCCTGCCGGTCGAGCTGAAGCACAGCTATCTGCGCGAGGGCGGCGCCGACCTTATCGTGGTCATCGAGCCCACGGGCGAGTTCCTCGCCGGCGGCGCCGAGGGGTTCGTCCGGGACGTTATCGTCGGGCGATTCGGCGCCCGGCACGTGGTCGAGGGCCCGGGCTTTCGCTTCGGCTTCGGCCGGGCGGGCAGTGTCGAGACGCTCCGGCGGATGGCCGGCGAGGCGGGCTTTGAGGTCACCGAGGTTTCGCCGGTGACGGTGGCTCTGCCCGGGCGGGGCGAGGTCCGCGTTTCCAGCTCGGCGATCCGCGGCATGATCCGCGGCGGCGACATGGCCGGCGCCGCCCGCTGCCTGAGCCGGCCATTTGCGCTCTACGGCCGGGTCGTCGGGGGCCAGCGTCGCGGCCGAGCGCTGGCGTTTCCCACCGCCAACGTCGATCCGGGCCGGCTCGTCGTCCCCGGCGACGGCGTCTACGCCGCCTGGGCCGAGATCGGCGGCGGCAGGCATCCCGCGGCCGTTTCCATTGGCACCAAGCCCACCTTCGGACCGGCCCCGCGCGCCATCGAGGTCAATCTCATCGACGCCGGCGGCGACTTCTACGATCAGCCCATTGCCGTTACCTTCGTGGCCCGCCTGCGGGATCAGCGGAAGTTCCCCGGCGCCGATTCGCTGAAAGCCCAGATCGCAAAGGATGTCGAGCGTGTGCGCGAACTGTGCCGATGACCGTGCGGCCGTGGCCGACGCCCTGCGCCGAGCCCGCCGAATCGTGTTGACCACGCACGTCCGCCCCGACGGCGACGCCCTGGGATCGGCGGTGGCGCTGTATGTGTCGGCCGGCCTGGCGGGGAAGGACTGCCAGATGGTGATCCTGGACGCGATCCCCCGGCGGTATGCGTTTCTCCTGGAGCGGCATTCTGCGTCCCCGGCCGAGCGGTTTGCGGAGCTGGCCGAGGGGGCCGACCTGATCGTCGTCCTGGACACGTGTGCGTTCGCGCAGCTTGCCCCAGTCGCGCAGGCGCTGAAGCAGCACCGTCGAAAGGTCGCGGTGATCGACCACCACGCCACCGGCGACGACGTCGGCTCGCTTGTCTGGCGCGACGAGTCGGCCGCCGCCGTCGGCGTCATGCTGCTGGAGCTGCTGGGCGAGCTTGGCTGGCCGCTTGACGTGGTCGCCGCCGAGGCGATGATGACCGCCATCTGCGCCGACACCGGCTGGTTCCGCTACGCCAACGCCGACGCCAGGGCGTTGAACGCCGCCAGCATGCTGGCGACGGCGGGCGTCCGCCTGGACGAACTGCACGACAGGCTGTATGAGTCGGATCGGCCGCAGCGCGTGAGATTGTTCGCCGCGGCGCTGGGATCGCTGGAACTCCACGCCGACGATCGGCTGGCGCTGGTGACGCTGACGCAGGAGGACTTTGCCCGCACGGGCGCCGCCGCCGAGGAAACCGAAGACCTGGCCAACCAGCCGCTGCGGATCGCCTCGGTAGAGATCGCCGCCCTGCTCGTCGAGCAGCCCGACGGGCGGGCGCGCGTCAGCCTCCGCAGCCGCAGTGTGGCCGACGTCGCCAAAATCGCCGCCGGCTTCGGCGGGGGCGGGCACGCCCGGGCCGCCGGATTCCGCTCCGACGACGGCATCGCCGCCGTCAAGCAGCGCCTGATCGCCGCCTGCCGGGAGGCGATTCAGCAGGCCCGCCTGGACGGTTGAGCAAGCTCGAGGTTCCCTGCGAAATTGCCGGGTTGGGCCTTGACACGCCGCCGGGTGAGCCTGTAGAGTCTCATTTACTGTAGGTTGCTTACCTAACGGTGGGCGCAAATGGGAAGGCCGTGAGAATCGGCCGCGGTCGCGCCGCTGTGATCGGCGACAACCGCCGCAAAGGCCACTGTTCCGATGTGTGGTCGGGATGGGAAGGCGCGGCGGAAGGATGAGGTTCCCGAACGCGAACAAAAGCGCCTCGGGCCTCGCCAGCCGGTAGCCAGAAGACCTGCCTACAGCGGAAATGCCGAGTGAGTCCTCGCGTTACGGGTCACCCGGGAACGGGCAGGCGGCCTTCACGGCCCCGGACGGCAATCATCGCCCGGTCCCCAGCGCGAGGACCGGGCGTTTTCTTTTGTTGGCCGGACGGGTTGGGCCCCGCGCGATTCGGGGCCGGAAAGTGAAGGTCAAGCATGTCAAGGAGCGTAAGTGGCGCGATCGTACTGGTTTTGATTTGCACGGGATTGGGGGTTTTGCCGGCCTCGGCCGCACCGGCCGGCTTCAGCCTGAGCCAGCCGTATGGGGCCGATGGCGGGGTCTCGGCCCTGGCGTATGCCTCCGACGGGACGCTGTACCTTTCCGAGATGGGCAGCTCGACGCTGACCGTCATTTCTCCCGGCGGGGCGCGTGGGGCGCTGCCGATCCTCGGGGCATCGCTGGTGAGCGTCGGCGGCATGTGCGTCACGCCGGACGGCGCCACCCTGCTGATCACCGACAACAAGAACTTCGGCGATGGCCAGGGGAACCTGTACGCCGTGGACGTATCCACCGGCCAGGCCGCCACGCTGATCGCCGGCGTGGACGCGATCGATGACGTCGCCGTGCGCTCGAGCGGTCACGTCTTCATCACCGACGCGGCCAGCGTGGGGACCGGCGCCGTCTGCCAGTTGGTCTACGACCCCGTCGGGCAGGCCTGGCAGGCCGCGCCGGTAGTGACCGGCCTGGACTACGCCGCCGGCGTGGGCTTCGACCCGGCCGGGAACCTCATCTACCAACAGGCAACCGCCTCGTTCGCGGGCGAGGTGTATCGGCTTGCGATCGCCGAGACCGGCGGCGAGTTGAGCTTCGGCGGCGCCGAACTGCTCGCCGGCGGCCTGTCGGCGGCGTTCGATTTGGCCGTCGATTCCGCCGGCGAGGTCTTCGTCACCGGCTCCGGCGGCTTGTTCGAGCTGGACCGCGACGCCGGCGGCGCCTTCACCGGCACGGCCAGCGTGTTTGACAACAACGGCAATGTCTGGCAGTTCGCGACGGAAGTGGCTTTCGTGGCCGGGGCCGACGCCTTCGAGCCGTATGCCGGCTTCGACGCGGGCCACCTGACGTACGTGCCCGAGTTCGGCGATCAGGCCCTCCGGGACGTCACCGCGGTGCCGGCGCCGGCGACGCTGGCGCTGCTGTCGGTCGGGGCGGCGATTGCCGCCGGCCGCCGCCGCAGGCGGGGGCGCCCATGGTAATCAAGACGACTGCCCCGGGCGGGACGCGGAGCGTGCCGGCGGAAACGACAAGGAGGTCTGGAACGTGAAAGGCCTGATCGTGGCTATTCCGGGCGCGCTGGCCCTGCTGGCGGCGGGCTCGCCTGCCGGCGCCGCCGAGGAGCCCGCGCAGTTTTTCGCCTCGCGGATCGTCGAGTATTCGCCGGGCGTGGGCAACGCGCTGTTTCCCGATCCGCAACTTGCGCTGGGCGGGCCGCGCGGGCTTGGCTGGGTCAACGGCAGCCTTCACGTCGTCTCGCTGGGCGTGCAGGGCCACCTGGTGCTGGGCTTCCAGCCGGGAGCGGCAATCGCCGACGCCGACGGGCCGGACCTGATCGTCTCCGAGAATGCCTTCGGCTCCCTGTTTCTGCGGTACGCCGAGCTGGTGCGCGTGGGCGTGTCCACCAACGGGACGGACTACGCGTTCTTTCCGAACTGGTGCGGGCTGACCGGCCTCGTCGGCCCGTATCAGAACATCGACCCGTCGCTGGTGAGCGGGTTCGCCGGCATTGAGCCGGTGCACGCCAACGTGGGCCCGCTCGAGGAGGGCGGCAACGATCTGGACCCGTTCGATCCGGACGTGGCCGGCGGGGACGTCTTCGACCTGGCCGACCTGGCCGGCGATCCGCTGGTCGTCGCCGGCGACGTTGACGTCGGCCGCATCTACTACGTCAAGCTCATCGACGTCCTCGGCGACGGCTCCGAGCAGGACAGCTTCGGCAACCCCGTCTACGATCCGACGGGGAACATGGAGCCGCCATACAGCGACGAGACCAGTGCCGACGTCGACGCCCTGTCGGTCATCAACGGCCTGCCGGCCCCGCGGCCGGGCGACGCCAACCGGGACGGCGTCGTCGACGGCGCCGACTACACCCTCTGGGCCGACCACTACGGCGGCAACGGCATGACCTGGGAGCAGGGCGATTTCACCGCCGACGGGCTGACCGACGGCGCCGACTTCACCCTCTGGGCCGATAACTACTCCCCCGGCTCCGGCGGCGGCGCTTCGGCGGCGATGGTTCCCGCGCCGACGGCCTTGTTCGCGCTGACCCTCGGGGGGGTGCTGCTGCTCCGCCGGCGGCGCCCGGCTTCACTCGCCCGGACCGCCGCGGCCGGGAAGCGCGGAAGCGGGGCCTTCACGCTGATCGAGCTGCTGGTGGTGGTGGCGATCGTGGCCCTGCTGGTGGCCATGCTCCTGCCGGCGCTGAGCCGGGCGCGGGCCTACGGGCGCTCGACCATGTGCAGGACCAACCTAGCCGGGCTGGCCCGGGCCAACCAGATGTACGCCGGCGCCAACTCCGGCCGCTACGTCCCCGCCGCCAGCGATATCTTCGCCGGCGTGACCGGCAACCGGAACCGCTGGCACGGCGTCCGGGCGAACCTCAGCAGCCCGTTCGATCCGGCCAAAGGCCCGCTGGCGAGGTACCTCGGCTCCGGCGGGAAGGTCAAGGCCTGCCCGTCGTTTGTCGATTTCCGGACCGAGACGGCCTGGGGGGCGTACGAGGCCGGCTCCGGCGGCTACGGCTATTCCGACATCTACGTCGGCTCGACCTTCTGGGAGCACGGCTTCTACCATAACAGCCCCGGCCAGCGGCTGGGGGCAAGGATCGAGGACGTCAAGAAACCGGCCGAGACGGTCATGTTCACCGACGCCGCCATGCCGTACGACGCCGGCGGGAAGCGCTACTACGTGGAGGAGTCGTTCTGCTATTGCGTCTTCGACCTGGACGAGACGGGAAAGGTTACCGACCGCCGCCGCTTCCCGTCGATTCACTTCCGCCACTTCGGCTCGGCCAACGTCGCGTGGTGCGACTCCCACGTCACCGGGCGGGACGAGTTCCATTCCGTCGCCAGCAACCCCTACGGGGCCGACCCCGAGCAGATGCACGTCGGCTGGTTCGGCCCGGACGACAACTCCCTGTTCGACCTGGAGTAGACTCCCCCCGCGGGAGCCGGCCCTCGGCCGGAGCCGACCTGCCGGACTGCCCTATTTCTTGACCGGCTTTCCGGCGTCGAAGAGGACCACCTCGTCCACGTACAGCTCGACGCCCTCGCCGCCGGCGACGGTGAACGCCACCGAATCGATCTTGTTGCCGGTGTGGAACTTCTCACCGGAAAGCTTCTCGTCCTTGCTGAATGTCACGTACTGCGTGGTCCACTTTCCCTGCTTGCAGCCGCTCAACTGCACCTGGCGGGCCGCCTCGTCGGTGGCGTCATGCAGGCGGGCGGCCATCTTGGAGGCGCCCTTCAGCCAGTAGCGGAAGCGCAGCTTCGTGTTCGGACCGACGGGCCGGGGCGGCTTCATCTCCAGCAGGACGCGGGAGGACTTTCCGCCCGCCGTCGGCACCGCCTTGGCGACGACCCAGTAGCTTCCCGCCGGCGCCTTGGCCCCGGAGACGGCCTCAAACTCACCCGGGAAGAACTGCGGCCTGGACCTGGGGTCGCTGCCGGTGTCGAAGGCCGCCTTGAACATCACGCGCCGGGGGAAAGGCTCCGGCTCGGGAGGCAGGGCGGCGTCCTCACAGAAGAAGATCACGTCGTCGATGATCATCTCGTATTCCTTGCCGTCGCCGGGGGTGCCCACGAAGACCTTCAGGTCGTCCATGCGCTCGCCTTGCTTGAAGGCGCCGGGGCTGCCGTCGTTGCGCCGGGAGTCTTCGGTGAAGTTCAGCACCAGCTCGGACCAGACGCCCTGCTTCAGGCCGGAGACGCGGATGTTGCAGTTGTCGCTGCTGGAGAGGCTGAAGTGCTGGAAGGTCGCCTGGTCGGCGCCTTTGAGGAAATAGCGGCAGTACATCTTGTTGATCTTTCCCATGCGCGGGCCAGGCACGGGGTTCATGCCGACCATCAGGGCGGAGACCGTCCTGTACGGGCCCGTGCCGCGCCGGGCGGTGCGGTTGCCGGGGTACTTGGGGATGTTGCCGGTCTCGGCCGCCCCGAACCAGCCGAAGCCCTTCAGCTTGGCCTCAAACCCGCTGAAGGCCCAGATGCGGTGGGGGAACCGCTCCGGCCGGGCGTGTTCGGCCACGGCAAAGCCCCGGCGCTTCTTCACCTGCGGGGCGGGCTTGTCCGGGGCTGCCTTCTCGGCGCCCGAACATCCCGAAATGATCAGCGCCAGAGCTGCCGCTGGGACCGCGATGCTTCTCATGCTCGTCTTTCCTTTCCAGATGGCCGCCGCTGTCAACGACTGCCGGCCGGAGAATCCGGCGTTTTTGGGGCTGGCGCAGCGGGGCGCCGGCTCATCCGCGGGCGGCCTGTGGTTGCTGGGCCGGCTTGGGGACGTATCCCGGCGGCGGCGGAAAGGCCTTCTCGAAGTCGACTTTCTGTCGCTCGCATTCGTGCCGCAGCCGACCCTCGATGGCCGGGTATAGCTGTCTGAGAATGGAAGACTTCTCTTTCATCTGGCAGAGGCTGCCCCACAGCCGGACCTTGGCCAGCAGCGGCACGTACAGCCTGGCCTTGCTTGGCCGCAGCATCAGGTCCCCCAGGAATTCCCTCTCCTGGTCGCGGAAGGGCGGCGCCCTCAGCCGCCTCTGGTTGCCGGTGTCATTGCTAAAGACCTCGTACCACTGCCTGGCGAACTTGTGGTAGCTGAGATAGCCGGCGTGGTTTCCGCCGGCTAGGGCCCGATACGCGTTGCGGAGCGAGGCCTGCCAGAACGCCCTGGCCAGGTCGGCCGGCGGCGTGCCCATCTCGCGGAGCTGGGCGATGACGAACTCCCGCACCGGCCTCTCGTAGATCTTGCCATAGGGCTTGAAGAGGTCTTTGAGTTCCTGGTAGTAGTGATCGGCGTCCGCCTCTCTGCCGCCGAGGTACAGTTGCATGATGGCGTCGGCGAGATAGGTGATGTGCCCGCCGGCCAGCGGGTTCTCGTCGGCGTGCAGCTTTTGGCGGTCGCCGACCAGCAGCAGCCCGGCCGCCAGGTAGGCCTGGTGCGTCGGCTCGATGAAGCGCCAGTCCGGCTGCCAGTCGATGTGGGGGCTCTCCGGGTCCCTGGGATTGGGGGTGTAGTACATGTATCCGGTGCGGGTGAGCGACTTGAGCCCTCCCAGCAGGATCCGCCCGGTGTTGATCGGTTGGATGTCCTTGACGTCCAGGCCCTGGGCGCGTTTCAGTCCGATGGTGGCCCAGAAGATGGCGTGGGCGTTGACTTGGCGCCAGTCCAGCGGCCCGTACTTCTGCATCAGCGCCAGCATCCACTCCGGCTCCATCTTGTAGCGCTGTTTCAGGATCTTGCGGCGGACGAACGCCAGCACCTTGGCCAGGCCGGCTTTGTTGGCCTGCTCGGCGTCGTTCCAGCTCGAGCGGATCAGTTCGGCGATGGGGCGCTCGGCCGGGGCGGGCTCTTTCCGGTCCCACTGGAACTCGGCCACGCCCGTGTCGGGGCTGAAGCGGTTGTAGTATTGGAGGAACTTGTCGAGGAAGGACGCCTCCTCCGGCTTCATGCCGTGTTGGCGCAGCCCTTGCAGGAACTCGGCCGCGTCCGTGTCGGCCTTCAGGGCGTCCGCGTCGTCGGGGGCCTCGGCGATGGGGCGGAAGGCCTCAATGGCCTGCTTTGTCTCGGCGGTGAACGGCGGCGCCCCCAGCAGCCGCTGCATCTTTGCCGCCCACCGGCTTTTGTAAACCATGTGCATCTCGTCGGTGTATTGGCCCATCTTGGAGAAGAAGATCCACGCCAGCTCCCGGTACAGCATGATGTCCTTGGGGTTGTGGAACAGTCCTTTGTCGCGGAGAAGCGTTATGCCGTTGTGCACCCACATCCACCGCTCCTCGGGGGTGTGGGTCTGAACGGATATGTTCCAGGCCATGTCCCAGGCGTGATAGCCCAGCACGCTTGCGTACAGCGGCATCTGGTCGCAGATCAGGTCGCGCAGTTGCTTGGCGTCGAAGAGCTTTCCTTCGTCCTTCATCCGCTGGGAGCGGATCCACAGGTAGGTCAGGAACGGCGCCCGCAGCCCGCCGGGGGCGATCTGCAACAGCGCGATCCGGGGGTCTTTGACGATGCTCTCGTCGGCGGCCCTCGTCAGAAGCCCCAGCTCCTTCTGCCGCGAGCGCATGCGTCCGCCGACCAGGGACGCGGCGGTCAGGCCCGCCGCCACCACGCCCCACAGGGCCAACTGTATGAGCCGGTCACGCCACATTCGCCACCTACACCTGCACCCGGGCCAGCTCCCGCCGCCAGAAGATCAAGCATCCCAGCCCCAGGCAAAGCCACGCCCGCAGCCCCGCCCCCGCCCGCACCTGAAAGCCCAGCTTCCGCCACAGCCCGGTCGAATCGTCGCCGGGCCGTTGGATCATCACCAGTGATTCCCGAAGCACCCGCCGAAAGGGAATGTTCATGCCGTCCACCAGGGCGGTGCCCGGCGAACTCTCCGACAGGCTCGGAAGGAAGAAGAAGGCCACCTGCGTCACGCCGTGGCTGAAGTAGTCCATCGCCGTGGGCTCTTTTTGGGTGTAGACATTCAGCTTTGTGGCGTCGTGGATGAATCCGCTCATCATGGCGATGGCGAAGACGATCATGCAGCCCAGGCAGGCGATGGGAAAGGACAAGAACACGGCGAACAGCACCGCGACCGCCGCCAGGAACATCAGAGCCAGCAGGATCAGCATCCCCGCCCGGACCACGTTGCCCTCGAAGCTGCCCACCCGGTACAGGACGTTCACCTCGTCGGCTTTGACCTTGACCGGGGTGATGAAGCCGGGCCGCGGAAAATTCCAGTATTCGACCGTCAGCTCGCCGTCGTCGCTGACGGCCTTGGGCGAGAAAAGGAACGACGAGACGGCCTCGGCCGAATCGTCCTTGAAGTTCCACGGCAGACGCCCCCGGCCCGTCTTCGGGTTGAAGACGTTCCAGAAGCTCTTGAGCGTGCGTGACTCCGGGGTGTGCATGGGGTGCAGCCGGTAGCGCAATTGAAGCGGCTCTTTCCGACCTCTGGGGGGCTGGAGGCCCTTGAAGGTCAACGTCAGCCCCTCCCCGGGCACGACGAGCTGCCTTTCCTCGATGGCCTCCTTTTTCAGATCGGCCTTGATTGCGGCCACGATCCTTTCGCGGGTTCTGGCGTCCCGAAGCCGCCGCTCGACCTCCTTGACGTCGACGGGGGCCTGCGAGCGGCTCTTGATCCGTTCGGACTGCAACTCACGCTTGATGCGGGACCCGATGACGGCGTCGAGCCGACTTTCCTCGACCAGCCGCTGGAACTTGGCCTCGACCTGTTGGCCGACGTCGAATGGCTCGGCCTGTTTCTTGGCGCGGGCGGTGAAGATCTCGCTGTTCACGGCCAGGCGGTCCAGGTCGCCGGCGCGTGGGGGCAGTTGCCCGAGCAGCTTCTTCCGCTCCACGCTCGTCTGGCGGGTCCTGAGGTACTGCGACAGGCCGTAGATCGACCCCATCGCCAGCCCCACCAGCACCGCGTCCAGCAGCGCGATTCCCACCCACCGGCCCAGCACGTACTGCCACCGCGGCAGGGGCTTTGAGACCACGGTGAGAACGTACTTGTGCCGGATGTCGCCGGCCACCACCCCCGTCGCCAGCAGGATCGTCACCACGCTCAGCAGCAGTTGCGTCAGGAGCGTGCTGTAGGCCAGGAAGGTTTGGATGCGCCCCTTGAGCGTGCCGTCGCCCTCCATCGTCAACGCCATGGCCAGCACGCACACCGCCAGTAGGACCAGGAAGACGATTACCACCCGGGTGCGGAGGCACTCGAGAAAGGTCACACGCGCGACGGCCCAGAATCTACGCATCTTGGGGCTTCTCCCGGTCGTCCTTCTGTGTCAGGGAGTCGATGACGGTCCGGTCGGCCGTCTCGCCCGCCGGGGCGGGCGGGGTCGGCTTGGTCGGCTGCGAGGGGGCCGACTCGCCCGGGGCGGGCTCTTCGGACTGGGCCAGCAGTTCTTGCAGCACGTCCCCGGCCGGGGCGAGCGGGGCGGGGGCCGCAGGGGCCTCGGTCGGCGGCTGCGCCTCTTCGGGCCTGGCCAGCAGCTCCTCGATCACGCCGGCGCCGGTCTGGTCGGGCCTGGCCCGCAGGAACTCGGCCACCTCGCCGGTGTCCACCGCCCCGGCAAACCGCTCGCGCCGCTGCCGCGCCTCGCGAACGATCCGCAGGAACAGGGACTCCAGCTTGTCCTTGGGGGCCTCGATGCCGACCAGTTGCTTGTTGGCTTCGCTCAGGGCGCGCCGGATTCTGTCGGTGGTGGCCGCGTCCAGTTGCTCGGTGGTGATCTGGGTGAGGTTGCGCCGGCTGAGCAGCTCCTCCAGCGTGCCCTCGGCCCGGAGCCCTCCGGCGTAGAGGATGCCCACCCGGTCGCAGACGTCCTCCATGTCCGCCAGCAGGTGGGAGGAGAGGAGGACGGTCTTTCCGCGTCGGCTCAGCTCGTGGATGAGGTCCTTGAACTGGCGGGCGGCCAGCGGGTCCATGCCGCTGGTCGGCTCGTCCAGGATGAGCAGGTCCGGGTCGTTGATGAGGGCCTGGGCCATGCCGATTCGCCGCTGCATGCCCTTGGAGTATTCACCGATCCGCCGGTAGGCCGCCCCGGTCAGCCCCACCATGTCCAGCAGCATTTCGATCCGCCGCCGGCGCTCCGACCGGGGTTGACGGAACAGCCGGCCGTAGTAGTCCAGCGTTTCGTGCGCGTCCAGGAAGGGGTACAGGTACGTCTCTTCCGGCAGGAAGCCGATCCGCGCCTTGGCCTTCACGTCGGTTGGGGCCTTGCCGAAGACCGTCACCCGGCCGCGGGTGGGGAACATCAGCCCCAGGATCATTTTCAGCGTCGTGGACTTGCCCGACCCGTTCGGCCCCAGCAGGCCGTACACTTCCGCGGCGTGGATGGTCAGGTCCAGCTCGCGAATGGCCGTGACCCGCTCCCGCAGCCAGAAGTCGCGGAAGACCTTGGTCAGGGCGAACGTGCGAACGACGGCGTCGTTTTCTCCAGCCATGATCTCGTTCCAAAACCTGCTTCGGTGGGTGTCCGGATCCTACCGTCTCATCTGCTCTTCGCGTTTGGCCTTGACGGCCTCCTCAAGCTGCCGCCGCCGGATGTCGGGGTCCGGGCCGATGATGAGGATGTCCCTCTTGCCCGGGCGGATGTAGAACTTGGTGATCATGGGCGAGTTGAGGATCTCCTCCTTGGTCTGCGCCCACAGTCGCTCCAGCATCAGTTCGGGCGTCTCCTCGAACTTGTCGACGAGCTGCTGGAAGGTTTCGGCGCGGGCCTTGACGCGCTGCTCGACGGTGTCCTTGTACCTCCGCGCCTCGTAGATGATCTGCTTGGCCTCGCCCTTGGTCTGCTCGGACATCAGGACCTGATTGATTTCCTGGAGCAGTTCGTCGGCGGTTTTCTCGTCGTTGTCCTCGCGCGCCTTGGCGTAGCGGGTCAGCAGGCCGGGCTTCTGGCCGGGCGTCTCGAAATCGCCGACGAGCGTCTCCCAGCTGGGGCCGGCGGCGGCCTCGAGGGTCTTGTTGCTCTCGCCCCTGGCCTCGTTGATGAGCCGGTCCTTTCCCTGGCTGGCGCTGTTGACGGCGTCAAAGGCGGGGATCGCCGCCAGCGGCGGCTTGACGTTGGCGATCTGTATGGAGGTCAACTGGATGCCGCTCTGCATTTCGTCGAGGCGGCTTTGGGCGAGCCGCTGGACGGCGTCGAGGAACTGCTCCTGGCCGGCGGTCAGGATGGCATCAACCGTATACGTGGCCCCGGTGCGGATGGCCGCGTTGCAGACGGCGGCCCGGACGAACTCCTCGCCGTTGCCGGTGTTGGATAGGTACTGCCGGATGGATTGGGAGGCCGGGCTGTCCCCCCTGACGCCGAATCTGTAGTTGCACGTGAACTTGACGTGCACCAGCGCCCGGTCGCCGGTCAGAAGCGCCCCGTCCCAGCCGGGCAGCAGCCCCAGGCCGGCGGAGGTGCCTTGGGGGCTTCCCAGTTCGCTGGAGGCGGTTTCGTTGTACCAGAAGTCATCGATCTCCATAGTGTTTTGGCCCGTGGGGACCTTCAACACCCGGCCGACCGGCTCCGGCCAGGACCAGCGCAGCCCCTCGTCCAGGACATCTCCCTGGATCCGCCCGAAGAGCAGCCGGACGCCGCGCTCGTCCGGCTGGACCTGCGAGAGGCCCGTCAGCAGCAGCGCCGCCAGCACGAAGATCAGGATCAGCGTCAGCAGGCGAAAGCTCAGGCGCAGGGCGTCGGCCAGGGACTTGCCGGCCGTGTCCGTCTGCGGGTCACCGCCCGCCGCCTCGGCCGGCTCCGGGCCGTTTTGGATTTTCTCTTGTGCCATGGTCGGGTCCTCTTCTACTGCTGTGGGGGCTTTGCCGCGGCAGTCGGCTGCTCCTTCACCGTCATCAGCGAGGGGCCCTCCTGGAAGAAGCCGACGCTGCGGAGCACGGAAGCATCCAGCAGGATTACGGAGTTGCTCTTCAAGGTCTCTCTGAGGAACTCCAGCTCCCGCAGGAACATGGCGAAGGGCTCCTTGCCTTTGAACTTTGCGTAGTACTCCGCCGCCAGCCGGTCGCCCTTGGCCCGGATGCTGGCGGCCATGTTGCCGGCGAACTCGATGATCTGGTTCCGGGCGGTCTGCGCCCGCTCGCGGATGGCGTTGGCGATGGCCTGTCCGCTGCCGCGGTAGCTGTCGGCCTCCCGGTTCCGCTCGGCCTTCATGTTCTCGATGACCTCCTTGGAGACGTCCTTGGGCAGCCCCAGCGCCTTGATGCCGACGGTGACCACCTCCACGCCGTAGTCCCGCATCGCGATCTTGCTGACCTTCTGGCGGATCTCGTCCTCGATCTGTTCGATCGCCATCGTGTTCGGATCGGTGTTGACGAAATGCTCCATGGGGTGCCTGCCGACGACCTCGGACTTTGCGCCCCGAACCTTGTCGCGAAGCGTGCTCTCGGCCTCGGCGATGGTCTTGATGCTGCTCAGAAAGACGTCGGCGTCGCGGATGCGCCAGCCGCAGAAGACCGTCACCAGCAGGTTGAGGTTGTCATTGGTCTTGACCTCCTGGTACGTGTCTTCGAAGACGAAGGTCCTGGCGTCGTAACGGACGAGGCTCTGGATCGGCCACGGCCACTTCCAGTGCAGTCCGGCGTGGGTGGCGCCGTGAATTGGCGGCCCGGCGTCGCCGAAGGTCTTGATGATGCAGACCTCCTTGAAGTTCACCGTGAAGGCCACGGAGTACAGTAGCAAGAGCGCCGCCACCACGATGACGAGCATGAACGTCCAACGATGCTGCTTCATGGTCCCGTTCCTTTGTTCCGTTGGCATACGCGTTTGCCGTCCTAGTTGCCGCCGCCCAGGGGCAGCTCGCCCAGCGATTCCTGCTGCTCTTGCAGGTTCAGCCGGACTTCGAGTTTGTCTCTGTCGGCCGCCAAAATGTACTTCTTCCGGTTCTTGATTCCCTCGCCGAGGGCGTCGAGGTACTTGTCGAGGCTATATAACTGCGGCGCCGCATTCAGACTCAGCAGTTGGACGTCGAAGGTCTCCGCCCGGGCGCGTTCGCGGAACTCCCGCCGCCATCGGTCCGCTCGGGCCCGGGCGACGGCGACGGCGGCCTGGCCCTGCACGCCCTCGAACTGGCGGTCCTCTTCTTTCTGGGCGGCGGCAACTTGGGCGTCCAGGTCCGCGCCCGCCGGGTCGGTATTCTTCAGAATGCTTAGAAAGGCCGTCTGCCTCTCCAGCAACACCTGGGCGATGGTCTTAGTGTTCGCCGAGAGCTTGCCCATTCGCCGCTCCATCTCGGTTTCTTCCTTGAGCCTGTCGGCTTCGTTCTGCGCGCGGACGATGACCTCGCCGACGCCGGCGGCGAGGTCCTTGCCGCGGTCGCGCAGGTCCAGCAACGCCTTCAGCTCCTGGCGGAAGCCGATCGCCTGCGAAAGCTTCAGCGCCTGGTCCGGGTCGCCGGCGACGGCGGCCAGAACCTTGTTGGCCTCCCCCTGCGCCTCGTACCGCAGCTTGTCCTGCTGGCGTTCGGCGGCGATCACTTTCTCGAAGGCGTCGGCAGCGTCCTTGCCGGGGTGACAGCCCAGAATCTCCACGCCGACGATCTCCACGCCCAGGTCGAGCTTGTCCCCGGAGACCGCCTGGGATATAAGCTGCTGCAAATCCCTGGCGGCCTTGGCCCGGCCGCCGCTCATGATGCCCTCCTCGCGCAAGCTGCCCGGCGGTCCGGGCGCGCGCTCGTCGAGCGTCGCCGAGGCTGCGTACCGGATCATCTCGCGGTAGGCGGCGGCCTTCAGCAGCTTGTGCGGGTCGGTGACGGTGTAGCCGAACTTGTACGGGTCGTCGATCCGGTAATACACCGCCACGATCAGCTTGATGAGGTTGACCGAGGGGATGTGCAGAATGCGGGTTTCGCGTTGCGGGCGGCGCTGCTCCGGGCGGGGGGCAATGGCCACCAGCGTGTCCAACTCTTCCTGGGGTCCGTGCTCATCCGTCCACAGGTAGACCCTCTTGCCGCCCTTGGCGAACTTCTCCTTGCGCTTGCCGCCGACGCCGAGGATGATCTCGTGGACTTTGCCCGTGTCGAACTTCCGGGCCGTGTCGATCGGCCAGGGCCAGATCAAGTACGGCCGCGAACGCGGCGTCAGCAGCCGCTGGGGATGGCCGGAAGGATACTCCTTGCCCCAGTGCAGCACCACGTACGCCTGGCCCTCCTCGACGACCACCACCGACGTCATCAGCCACACGATCATCACGCCGGCCAGCAGCAGCGGCGCGAACGCCCGCTGGAGCAGTTGGTAGAACCAACTGGAGGAAACCTCAAAGCCGAACTGGTAGTTCAGCGCCTCGGCGATGGAATGCCCGATGCTTTCCGGGCTGGCGATCAGGTTCAGCATGCGGCTGTCGTAGCTGAACCTGGACTCGGCCCCGGGGATCCGCGGGCGGTACAGGTCCAGGATGAAGTTCAGCAGCAGCTCTGCCCCGACGATGAGCATGAAGACCGGAAGCACGTAGGCGACCACGTTCCCGAAGGTATGGGACTTGTAGTGCTCGGCCGCCAGCACCGCCGCCAGCAGGAAGAACACCACGGAGTTGGTGAAGAGGTAGCTGCCGGGTGCGCGCAGGAGCCGCCAAGCCTGGATCTTCGCCATGCCGGTGGCGTACCGGCTGAACAGAAGGGAAATGAACGCCAGCCCGATGGCCACGAACATCCACGCCGAGGCCTGCGGGGTGATGCCGCCGCCGAGGGCGGCGCCGACCGACCGCAGCAGCAGAATCCCCAGGACCACGTGATAGCCCGCCAGCAGCAGCGTGAAGGCCGCCACCAGGTATCGCTCCATCCACTTCAGCCGTCTGTCGGCCGGGCGCATGGGCTGACCGTCGGGGCCCTCGGTGAAGATGCTGGCGCGGTCGCCGCCGCGTGCGGCCAGGTCCTCCAGCTCCTGGGCCTCGCGGCGCTGGAGGTATCGGCAATAGAAGAGGATCAACGTCACCAGCCAGATCGGCGCCGGCGCGATCACCAGCCACAGCGCCGGCCACCCCGCCCCCAGTTGGGTGAACCACCACAGGGCCACCGCCAGGGCGGCCAGGACCAGTTGCAGCAGCAGCCCGCCCAGGGCTACCGTTTGTCCGCGCTTGTTCGCCAGCATGGAACTCTCCGATCGTTGCAGGGCTCCCCGGCGACCGTCGCGCCGCCGGCTGATTTGCGGTCTTGGAAGGAAGCGGTTCGATCAATGGCTGCGCCCGATGCCTTGGCCGACCGGCCGCGAGACGATACAATCGGCTCCGGCCAAGCCAACTCGGCGCTGCTGGTCGACGTACAACCTGCGACGGGGCCGGGCTGCCGGCCCGCCAATGCGGTCGTCGCGCCGCCGGAAAGGGCACTCGCGTTATGATGCGTCTGTTCGCCATCGCCAGGAACGCCTTCGTCGAAACCGTCCGCCAGCCCATCTACCTGGT